>Ga0210388_10000121_pt1 | contig 88531 bp, 88 predicted proteins | sample IncBWC19OmetaG_FD_155485 | JGI IMG/M metagenome (GOLD analysis project Ga0210388, IMG submission 155485) | Forest soil microbial communities from Barre Woods Harvard Forest LTER site, Petersham, Massachusetts, United States - Inc-BW-C-19-O ... | reverse complement strand
CCACAGGCACGGTGTCCCCGGCCTCCACGCCCACGGCCATCAGCCTGCCCAACACCCGCGCCTTTGACCCCTGGAATTCGAACCCGCTCTACCAGAAGGCCCGCTTCTACTATTCTTCGGTGGCGCCGGCCACCATGGAGGCCAGGGTTTACGACACCTCCGGCCGCCTGATCCGCGACCTGACCCTGGGCAACGGCATCTCCGCCACACAGACGGCCCCGACCGACACCATGGGCGACGTGGAATACTACTTCACCTGGGACGGCACCAACGACAGCGGCACCGTGGTGCACAACGGCATCTACCTGGTGCGCTGGACCGAATCCGGCATCGACGGATCCCACAACACCCAGACCCGCCCTGTGGCCCTGATCAAATGAGGCGCCTGGCAGCTTGCTTCGTCGCCTTGCTCGCCGCCGGGACCCTGCGGGCCGCGACCCTGTCCACGGACCTGGGCGGCGTCTTCGACGACGTGGGCGTGGGCACCCGGCCCCTGGGCATGGGCGGGGCCTTCACGGCCGTGGCCGACGACGGCAACGCGGCCGAGGAGAACCCGGCCGGCATGGCCTTCTTCGACCCCTCCGACCGCTTCGCCACCTTCAGCCACAGCGACCTCTACGGCCTCAGCTTCCTGTCCCGGGACTTCGTGGCCTACGCCCAGGGCGACCAGGGCTACACCGCCGTGGGCCTGTCCTTCAACCAGCTTTCGGTGAGCCTGAACCCGGGCGAATGGAACGAGGACGCCTTTGAATATTCCGGCGCCAAGCAGGTCTACGGCTTCGGCGAGGACGCCTGGGCCAAGCTGTCCCTGGGCTGGCAGTTCAAGTACCTGCGGGTCACCTCGGACCTGAGCCAGGATTCCGCCGGCACCAGCGTGGGCGGCGGCGACGCCGACGGCTGGGGTTCGGGCTTCGGCGCCATGCTGAAGCTGGGCCCCAAGGTCTCCCTGGGCCTGATGGTCCAGGACCTCTACAGCACCCTGACCTGGTCCACGGGGAACGTCGAAAACATACCCACCACGGTCAAGGAGGGCGCCGCCTACCGCTACGACCCCCTCACCCTGGTGTCGGTGGAAGTGCGGGAGGAGCAGGGAAGCGACGTGCAGAACCCCGACGGCATGGGGCTTTCCAGCTGGCATGTCGGCGGCGAGCGCTGGTTCCTGGACGGCCAAAGCGAGCACCTGGGCGTGATCAAGAACGTCGGCGTCCGCGCGGGCTACTATGAGCAGATCCAGAACCAGGACTCCGGTGTCCTGACCGCGGGCGCCTCGCTGAAGGCGGACGTCTGGGAAGTGGACTACACCTACGAATTCGACCTGGGCAGCGACACCCTGGGGAACACGCAGCGCTTCGGGCTCGGAATCAAGTTCTAGGGCCCGGTCCGCGGAAGGCGCCGCCGCGCATCGCGCGGCGGTTTTTTTTTGCCCTCACGGTCTTCTTTCGTGGCGGCTTCACTCCTGCTAAAATACCCGACCTATGGACAAGATGATTGTGGACGGAGGCCTGCGCCTGAAGGGCGAGGCCGACATCGGCGGCTCCAAAAACGCGACCCTGCCCATCATGGTCGCCGCGCTCCTGGCCAAGAGCCCCTCCCTGATCCGCGGCACGCCGCGCCTGAGGGACGTGGACACCATGATCCGGGTGCTCGAGACCCTGGGGGCCGCGGCCTCCCAGAAGGGCTCGGACCTGAGCGTGGACCCCAAGGGGCTCAACAAGTTCGAGGCGCCCTATGACCTGGTGCGCACCATGCGCGCCAGCATCTACGTCATGGGACCCCTGCTGGCGCGCCTGGGCCGGGCCAGGGTGTCCCTGCCGGGCGGCTGCGCCATCGGCCAGCGGCCCATCGACCTGCACCTGAAGGGCTTCGAGGCCCTGGGCGCCAAGATCGTGCTGAAGCACGGCTACATCGAGGCCACCGCCAAGAAGCTCACGGGCGCGCGCATCATCTTCGACAAGCCCTCGGTGGGCGCCACGGCCAACGTCATGATGGCGGCCGTGCTGGCCCAGGGCGCCACCAGCCTGCACAACCCCGCCCAGGAGCCCGAGATCGTGGACCTGGCCGGCTACCTGAAGCGCATGGGCGCCCGGATACGGGGCGAGGGCACGGACTGCATCGACATCCAGGGCGTCTCCTCCCTGGCGGGCTGCGACTACGAGGTGATCCCGGACCGCATCGAGGCCGCCACCCTGCTGATCGCCGCGGCGATCACGGGCGGCGACGTGAGCCTGCGGCACGGGCGCCTGGCCGACCTGGGCATCGTGGCCGACAAGCTGCGCGAGCACGGCCTCGAGCTGGTGGAGACCGGCCGGGGCCTGCGGGCCGCCATGGCGCGCACGCGCAAGCCGGTGCACATAACCACCATGCCCCACCCCGGCTTCCCCACGGACATGCAGGCCCAATGGATGGCCCTGATGGCCCTGACCCCCGGCACCACCGTGGTCACGGAGACCATCTGGGAGAACCGTTTCATGCACGTGTCCGAGCTCGACCGCATGGGCGCGGACATCAAGATCCAGGGCGGCAGCGCCGTGGTGAGCGGCGTCAAGCGCCTCTCCGGCGCGCCCCTGATGGCCTCGGACCTGCGCGCCTCGGCCGCCCTGGTCCTGGCCGCGCTGGCGGCCAAGGGCACGACCGAGATCAGCCGCATCTACCACCTCGACCGCGGCTACGAGCGCCTTGAGGACAAGCTGACGGCCCTGGGAGCGCGCATCAAGCGCCAGGCGGAATGAACGCGTGAATCCCGCGGCCCTGCTCTGCGTCTTGGCGTCCGTTTTTTTTGTCCCGGCCGCGGCCCGGGCGGACGGCCCCGGCCCCAGCCCGGTCTCCGGCGCCGCGCGCGCCCTGGAACCCGGAGCGGCCCTGGCCCTGTCCAGCGGCGCGGTGGACGCGGAATTGGGCACCTTGGACGGCGGGCCGCTGACCCGGGCCATGGCGAAGGCGGCCAAGCAGGGCCGCACGCTGCGCCTCCTGCTCGACCCCTATGACCAGGACTCCCGCATCCAGAGCGACCGCCTGGAGGGCCTCGGCCCCGCGGTGAGCGTCCGCTGGATCCCCGACATGAGCAATCGCAGCCGCTGGATGGGCCTCGCGGGCCTGGGCCGGCTGCGCTGGACCGAGGGCCAGGAGCCCCGGCTCGACCCCGCGCCCCTGGACGGCGCGTTTTTCGACAAGGACTGGGCCCGGGGCTGGCGGGCCCTGCCGCGGGCGCTCCGCCTGCGCGACCAGCTGGACGCCCTGCCCGACCCCCGGGAACGCAGCCCCCATTTTGTGCGCCGCGACCGGGGCCTCCCTTAAGGAACAGCATGCGAAGCATCCGTATCCGCGATGCGAAGGATCTGCGGGCCCTGGGCGCCTCTTTGCGCACCGTGTCGGCCGCCGCGCGGACCCAGGAACGCGCCGTGGCCGCCATACTGCGCGGCGTGGAGAAGCGCGGGGACAAGGCCCTGCTGGCCTACGCCCGCCGCTTCGACGGCTTCAAGGGCGGGGCCAAGGACCTGCTCGTGGGCGCCTCCGAGGTCAAGGCGGCCTACGCCAGGGTGGACAAGGCCTTTGTCAAAGCCATCGAGACCGTCATCTCCAACGTCCGGTCCTACCAGGCCCGTTTGAAGCCGAAATCCTGGCGCTCCCACCTGCGCAGCGGCGTCCTGCTGGGGCAGATGGTGCGGCCCCTGCGCAGGGTGGGCCTCTACGTGCCCGGCGGCGAGGCGCCCCTGGTGTCGACCGTGCTGATGACGGCCGTGCCCGCCTCCGTGGCCGGGGTCAAGGAACTGGTGCTGGCGACGCCCGACCGATTCAACAAGGGCGTGGACCCGCGCCTGCTGGTGGCCGCGGACATGGCGGGGGTCAAGGAAATCCTGCGCGTGGGCGGGGCCCAGGCCATCGCGGCCCTGGCCTACGGCACGGCCAGCGTGCAGAGGGTGGACAAGATCGTGGGCCCGGGCAACAGCTGGGTGGCCCTGGCCAAGAAGCAGGTCTACGGCGTCTGCGGCATCGACATGATCGCCGGCCCCAGCGAGGCCCTGGTGCTGGCCGACGACAGCGCCCCGGCCGAATGGGTGGCCGCCGACCTCCTGAGCCAGGCCGAGCACGCCGGAGACGAGACGGCCGTCCTGGTGACCCCCAGCGCCCGCCTGGCCAAGGCCGTGCTCGCGGCCCTGAAAAAGCGCCTGAAGAGCCTGCCGCGCCGCTCCGCTGCCACGTCGAGCCTGCAGCGCCACGGCCTGGTGGTGGTATGCCGCGACATGGAGCTGGCCGTGGCCGTGGCGGACCTGCTCGCGCCGGAGCACCTGCAGCTCATGGTGCGCGACTCGGAGGCCTGGCTCCCCAAGCTGAAGGCCGCCGGAGCCATCTTTGTGGGGCCCTACACGCCGGTGGCCCTGGGGGACTTCCTGGCCGGCCCCAGCCATGTGCTGCCCACGGGCGGCACGGCGCGTTTCAGCAGCGGGCTCAGCGTCGAGGATTTCGTCACCCGCAGCTCGCTCATCGGCTACAGCCGGCCGGCCCTGGAAGCGGCCCTGCCCGTGCTGCAGGCCATCGGCGGAGCCGAAGGCCTGCAGGCCCACGTGCTCAGCGGCCAGGTGCGCCTGCCGAAGAAGAAGGCCTAGGTGGCCGCGCCGCTGCGCCCCATTCTGGCCCAATTGCGGGCCTACCAGCCCGAGGAAAGCCTGGGCGACGCGCCCCTGGACGCCAACGAGAACCCCTACGCCCCGCCCCGGGACTGGCTGGCCCGCGCCGCGGCCCTGGCCAAGGAGACGCTGTACCAGCGCTATCCCGACCCCGCGGCGTCGGGCCTGAGGAAGCGCCTGGCCGCGCTGCACTCCCTGCCCGAGGACGGGATCCTTTTCGGCAACGGCTCAGACGAGCTCATCGGGCTCCTGCTGACGGCCTTCGGCGGCGAGGGGGCCCTCTGCCTCCTGCCCCGCCCGACCTTTTCCATGTACCGCCTCTGCGCCCTGGGCCTGGGCTGGAAGGTGCATGAGGAGGAGCTCGGGACGGACTGGGGCCTCACCCCGGCCTTTGTGGAAGCGGCCAAGCGGCTGAAGCCGCGCCTGATCTTCCTGGCCAGCCCCAACAACCCCACCGGGCAGGCCTTTGACCCGGCGCTGGTGGACGCGCTGCGGGGCCTGGAGCACAGCACCCTGGTGCTGGACGAGGCCTACGCCGAGTTCGGCGGCCGCAGCCTGCTGGCGGCCTCCTCCGGTGAGCCCGGCCTGGTGGTCCTGCGCACCTTCAGCAAGGCCTGGGGGCTGGCCGGCCTGCGCCTGGGCTGGCTCTCGGCCCAGCCCGCGCTGGTCAAGGAACTCGAGAAGGTGCGCCTGCCCTACAACCTGAACAGCCTGACCCAGGCCCTGGCCTGCGAGGCCCTGGACATGGCCCCGGCCTTCCTGGGCCGCGTGCCCGGCCTGCTGGCCCAGCGCAGGCGGCTGGAGGCGGCCCTGGCCGGGGTGCCGGGCATGACGCTCTGGCCCAGCGACTCCAATTTCGTGCTGGCGCGGCACGCCCGCAGCGTCGAACTCCACGCCCATCTCCTCAAGCAGGGCCTGAGGGTGCGGCGCTTCGAGGGCGGAGCCCTGGAGCACTGCATACGCATCAACGCCGGGGACGAGGCCCAGACCGCCAGGCTGGAAGCGGCCCTGGCCGCTTTCGCAAAACAAGAGGGAGCAAGCGCCCGATGACGCCACGCCAAGCCAGAGTCACGCGCAAGACCCGCGAAACCTCCATCCAACTGTCCCTGAACGTGGACGGCTCCGGAACCGTGCGGATGAAGACGGGCCTGCCCTTCCTTGAGCACATGCTCGACGTCTGCTGCCGCCAGGCCCTCTTCGACCTGGACCTGAAGGCCAAGGGCGACCTGGAGGTGGACGACCACCACCTGGCCGAGGACCTGGGCCTCGCCTTCGGCACGGCCCTGGGGCAGGCCCTGGGAGACAAGGCCGGCCTGCGCCGCTACGGCTGGTCCGAGGCTCCCCTGGACGAGGCCCGCGTGCGCTGCGCCCTGGACCTCAGCAACCGGCCCTTCCTGGCCTGGGGCCTGAGCTTCAAGCAGAAGACATTGAAGAACTTCGAATTGCAGCTCCTGGAGGAGTTCACCCGCGCCTTCTGCGACCGGGCCCGGCTGACCCTGCACCTGGAGCAGGCCGCGGGCAAGAACGACCACCACGTGGCCGAAGCCGCGTTCAAGGCCCTGGGGCTGGCCCTGCGCCAGGCCTGCGAGCCCGACGCGCGCCGGAAAGGCAAGGCGGCCTCCACCAAGGGGACGCTGAAGCGCTGACATGGCGGCCCTCCCCTTTATCGGCGTCATCGACTACGGCCGCGGCAACCTGCGCAGCGTGGCCAAGGCCCTGGAGCGCGTGGGCGCCCGGGTCAAGGTGGGCCGGAAGGCCGGCGCCCTGGCCGGTGCCAGCGGCCTGCTGCTCCCCGGCGTGGGCGCCTTCGGCGACGCCATGGGCGCCCTGCGCCACCGGGGCTTCGTCAGCCTGCTGCGGCGCCAGGTGGCGGAGGACCGGCCCCTGCTGGGCGTCTGCCTCGGCCTGCAGCTCTTCTGCAGGGACTCCGACGAGTTCGGCCTGCACAAGGGCCTGGGATTCTTCGACCTCCAGGTGCGGCGCTTCGGCAAGGGACTGAAGGTGCCGCACATGGGCTGGAACACCGTGAAGCACGACCCGGCCTGCCCCCTCTTCAAGGGCGTGGCCCAGGGCGCCCCCTTCTATTTCCTGCATTCGTACCGGGCGGGCAAGGACGGGGAGGGCGTGGCCGCCGAGGCCGAATACGGCAAGGGCGGCTTCGCCGCGGCCCTCTGGCGCGGCAACGTTTTCGCCACGCAGTTCCATCCTGAGAAGAGCCAGGATGACGGGCTGGCGCTGTACCGCAATTTTTGGGGCCTCTGCCGCGGGCGGGCCCTTAGGGGGGGGAAGCGGGTATGATTATTTTTCCGGCGATAGACCTGAGGAAGGGGCGCTGCGTGCGCCTCATCCGGGGCGACGTGCGCGACGAGACCGTGTACTCCGAGAACCCGGTCTCCATGGCCAAGCACTGGGAGAAGAAGGGCGCACCCTGGCTGCACGTGGTGGACCTGGACGGCGCCCTCGAGGGCGAGCCGCGCAACCACGAGCACATCTTCGGCATCGTCAAGGCGCTCAAGATCCCGGTGCAGGTCGGCGGGGGGATCCGCGACTTCGAGACGCTGAAGAAGCTACTGGACAAGGGGGTGGCCAGGGTCATCCTGGGGACCTCCGCTGCGCACGACGAGAAGTTCCTCAAAAAGGCGGTGGAGAAGTACGCCGAGCGCATCGTCGTGGGCATCGACGCCAAGGACGGCTACGTGGCCCTGAAGGGCTGGGTCGAGACCAGCAAGCTCAAGGCCGTGGAGTTCGCCCTGAAGATGCAGCGCTTCGGGGTCAAGACCATCATCTACACGGACATCAAGAAGGACGGCATGCTGTCGGGGCCCAACGTGAAGGCCTGCGAGGAGATGCTGCGCGCCGTGAAGATCCCGGTCATCGCCTCCGGCGGGGTCACCACCCTGCGCGACATCGAGCGCCTGCGCCGCCTGGAGCCCAAGGGCCTGGCCGGCGCCATCGTGGGCAAGGCCCTGTATTCCGGGGCCCTGGACCTGAAGGCGGCCATCGCCGCGGCCGCGGCGCCCCACGCCAAGGAGCCGGCGCGCCCGGGCAAGAAGGCACGCCGCAAGGCCGCCACCAAGCGCCGCGTCCCGGACAAGCGCTGACGTGTTGTTGAAACGGGTCATACCCTGCCTGGACGTGAAGGACGGGAGGGTCGTCAAGGGGGTGAACTTCATCGGCCTGAAGGACGCCGGCGATCCGGTGCGCGCCGCGCGCGCCTACGACGCGGCCGGGGCCGACGAGCTGGTCTTCCTGGACATCGCCGCCAGCCACGAGGGCCGCGGCACCCTGCTGGACGTGGTCAGCCGCACGGCCGAGCAGTGCTTCATGCCGCTGACCGTGGGCGGGGGCGTGCGCACGGTCGCGGACCTGCGCACCCTGCTGCTGGCCGGGGCGGACAAGGTCAGCATCAACACCGCCGCCTTCAAGGACCCCGGCCTGCTGTCCAAGGCGGCCCGGGCCTTCGGCTCCAGCACCGTGGTGCTGGCCATCGACGCCAAGCGGGTCAGGCCGGGGCGCTGGGAGGTCTTCCTGCACGGGGGCAGGACCGCCACCGGCAAGGACGCGGTGGCCTGGGCCAAAAAGGGCGCGGCCCTGGGCGCGGGCGAGATCCTGCTGACCAGCATGGACGCCGACGGCACCAAGGCCGGCTACGACCTCGAGCTGACCAAGGCGGTGAGCCGCGCGGTTCCGGTTCCGGTCATCGCCTCCGGCGGGGTGGGCACCCTGGCCCACCTGGCCGAGGGCCTGATCCAGGGCGAGGCCGACGCGGTGCTGGCGGCCAGCATTTTCCATTACGGGACGTTCACCATAGGACAGGCCAAACGCTACCTGCGGCGCCGGGGCATAGCCGTCAGGGTTTAGGCCGGGGAAGGGGGCAAGATGAACACGGAATGGGTGGAAACCCTCAAATTCGACGCCCAAGGGCTGATCCCGGCCATTGTCCAGGATCACCGGGACGGCCAGGTCCTGATGGTCGCCTGGATGAACAAAAACTCCCTGTTGGACACGCTGAAGACCGGAAAAACCCACTTCTGGAGCCGTTCCAGACAGCGATACTGGATGAAAGGCGAGGAAAGCGGGAACGTGCAGAAGGTCCAATCCGTCTTTTATGACTGCGACAGCGATGTGCTCCTGTTCAAGGTGGAACAGGTGGGCGGCGCGGCCTGCCACACCGGCCACCGCTCCTGTTTCTTCATGCAGGTGACCGAGGAGGGGCTCAAGGACACCGGCGAGCTGGTGTTCGATCCCTCCAAGGTCTACAAGAAATAGCGCCATGCCCAGGCGCGCGCGGGTCCTGGTCCTGGATAACCTGGATTCGTTCACCTACAACCTGGTCCAGATCCTGAGGGCCCAGGGAGCCGCGGTGGCGGTGCGCCGGGCCGGCGCGGCCGGGGGCCTGAAGGCCCTGAAAGCCCTCAAGCCCAGCCACCTGGTGCTGTCCCCGGGTCCGGGACGGCCGGAGGGCGCCCGCGAGAGCCTGGCCGCGATCAAGGCCTTTGCCGGACGCATCCCCGTGCTGGGGGTCTGCCTGGGCCACCAGGCCCTGGCCCTTGTGTTCGGGGGCAGCGTGGGCCGGGCCGCCAGGCCGGTGCACGGCCGGGCCTCGGCCATGCGCCACGACGGCCAGGGGATCTTCAAGGGGCTTCCCAACCCCTTCCTGGCGGGGCGCTACCACTCCCTGGCGGTGCATCCGGCCGGCCTGCCGCCGGCCCTGAAGGTCAGCGCCTGGACCGGCGCTGGGGAGATCATGGGGTTGCGCCATGCCTCGGGCGCAGAGGGCGTTCAATTCCATCCGGAGTCCATTCTCACCCCATGCGGACCGCGTTTACTCGCCAATTTTCTTCAGTCGCCCTCTTAGCGGCCCTCCTGATCGCGGGATGGGCGCCGGGCCTGGACGCGTCCGGCCCGCCCCTGGGCCCTTCGGCCACCCCGACGCCCATTGCCAGTTTCACCAGGGTCCCGCCCACCGCCAGCCCTTCCGCGACCGCGAAAGCCAGCTTTGGTCCCACCCGGAGCGCCTCCCCCACGCCCAGCCCCTCGGCCTCGGCCACCCCGACGCCGGCCCTGTCCCCCACCGCCACCCCGGTGCTGCCCCAGGCCCCCGACCAGGTCCAGGGAAGCTTCGAGGTCCTGACCGCCACGGGCCAGGCGCCGCAGACCGCGGTGAAGCTGCAATGGTATCCCTCCGAGCCAGGCGACTACCTGATCGACTCCTACCACGTCTACCGCAGCACGGACGGGGGCCAGAGCTTCAAGCTGAGGCCCGCGGTCGGCGCGGGCTCCGCCGAAAGCCTGGACCTGGATGACCGGGCGGACGTGGGCCTGGACTACGACTATTACGTGGTGGCCGTGGACAGCCGGGGCCTCGAAGGAGCGCGCTCCCCGCTGGCGGCCGTGGACCTGCGCCACCTGCCCGCGGACAAGCTGGCCTCCCCCGCGCCCGAGGGGCTGAGCGCCACGTCGCGGATGAACGACGTGAAGCTGGTCTGGAAAAAGGCCTCCCCCTGGATCTCGCCCTGGTCCGCCTACCGCGTCTACCGCGCCAGCAGCCTGGCCGGCCTGCCTCAGGGCTTCCTGTGTTCGCTGACCGGCAGCGCCCTCGCGCTCCTGCCGGTGTCCCAGCCTCTGACCTCCACGTCCACGTCCCAGCCACTCAGCGTCACCTCCAGGAACTGGGACGTTTTCGCGAATTTCTCGGCGCCGAGCGCCACCGCCTGGAACGCGGCCACGGCCACGGCCTCCACCACGGTCACGGCCCAGGCGGCCAGCGCCACGGCCCAGGCGCTCACGGCCACCGCCGCGGCGCCGGTCCAGACCGGGGACCTCTTCTATTTCTACGACCAGCCCCCGGTCCAGAAGCGCGACTACTACTACGCGGTTACCAGCCTGGACCAGGACGGCCACGAGTCCCCCATGGGGGTGACGGTCCTGGCGCGGGCCACCGGGCCCCTGCCCCCGGGCCAGCCCCTGAAGCTGACCTCGACCTCGAAGACCGAGCAGGTGATCCTCGATTGGAAGCCCGCCAAGCCCGGCACCGCGGACCTGAGCGGCTACATCCTGACCCGCCGCCCCACGGACTCCGAACACTGGCACAAGGTGGCGATGCTGGACGTCTCCGCCACGACCTACAGCGAGTCCTTGGAGGGCGGCAGCTACATCTACCGCCTGTCCGCCTACGACGCCGCGGGCAACACCGGCGCGGCCGCCTACGTCGCGGCCCACCCCGCGGAGAAGATACTCAACAACACCCTCATCATCACCATGCCCACGGCCTACGCCAACAACCCGGGCCGGGACACGGGCTTCAACCTGAACGTGCTCTTCGATTTCTACGTCGGCTCCCTCTTCGAGAGCTACACCAGCCCGCTCACGAACCAGAGCCAGGCCAGCATCTTCCAGGAGCTGGAGATCGGCACCGTGAGCCTGGACCTCAAGTACGCCTTCCTCGACGACCGCGGCTGGACGCCCGGCCTCGCCGTGGGCATGTACACCTCGGCCCTCATCGGCTTCGGCGGCAACAGCGAGACCGTGGGCATCAGCTCCTCCGGGGGCGACACCACCACCCTGGGCGACGTCTACGCCGTGGTCAGCAAGAGGCCCTTCGCCCATTCCCAGGCGGCCCTGCACTTTGGCATCATGCACGGCGACCTGGCCAGCGACCTCACCCACAGCGACATCCCCACCTGGGCCTGGCCCACCATCCGCCACTTCCTGCCCTCGGGCGCCGTGCCCGAGCTGCTCACCAGCTTCGTGGACCCCGCCCTGGGCCAGGCCGTGGGCGAGTCCCCGAACATGCTCTTCTTCGGCCTGAATTTCCCCTTCACCGTGCCGCTGGGCTTCACCGACTGGCGCACGGGCCTGAGGCTGGAGGCCCTGCTCCCCATGGCCTGGGAGGCCGCCTATCCCCCCAGCGAATCCCCCACCAATCCCTCGGCCGTGGACACGGCAACCGAGAACGGCAATCCGGCCAGCCAGCTGCCCTACCTGGTCAACGTGCACGTCGACAACCTGCCCCTCTTCGGCTTCGAGTTCGGCTTCTTCGAGTTCTCCGGCGGCTATGAGGTCATCGCCTTCTACCACATCCCGGACCTGAACTGGGCATGGTGACGCGCCTCACGGCGGTGGCCGACGACCTCACCGGCGCCAACGGCCTGGGCGGACGCTGGGCCGGCCGGGGGACCGCGGTCTGCGTGTCCCGCCGCGCGGATTGGCTGCGGGACGAGGGCGGCTGCCGCGTCCTGGACGCGGAGACCCGCATGCTTGGCCCGGGCCCGGCGCGGGCCGCGGTGCAGGCGGCCTGGGGCGGCCTGGCCGGCGGAGGCCTGCGCTTCCAGAAGATCGACTCCACCCTGCGGGGGAACCCCGGCGCGGAGATCGAGGGCATGCTGCTGGCCACGGCCGCGCCCTGGGTGGCGGTGCTCCCCGCCTATCCCGCCCTGGGACGCCAGGTCCTGGACGGCGCCCTGTGGGTGCACGGACAAAGGCTGGACCGCAGCGAATACTCCAGGGACCCTCTGACGCCCGCCAAAGTCTGGCGCGTGCGGGAGCTCTTTGCGTCCGGCCTGGGTGCGCACGCGCCGCTCAAGACGGTGGCGGGCGGTATAGCGCATCTGAGAAAATGGCTGCGCAAGGCCCGGGCCCTGCGTCCCCGCTTCGTGACCTTTGATTGCGCGGAGAGCGCGCAGGTCCGGGTCATCGCGCAGGCCTGTTTGGCCGAGGGCTGCAGGCACTTCGCCGGGGCCGCGGACCTGGGAGGGGCCCTGGCCGCGCGCCTGCTGGGGCCGGCCTCGCCCGCGCGCCGGCCCTCCTTGCCCTGGCTGATCCTGGCCGGAAGCGTCAGCGCGTCCACCTTTTCGCAATTGGAGGCCTGGAGCCTGTCCGGGCGCCGCTGGGAAGCCCGCCTGAGGCGGCCCGGCCCTGGGAGCCGGCGCTGGGAAGCGGCGCCCGCCGTCCCCGCGCTGCGCCGCAGCCTGTTCCGGGACCGTTCCCTGGCCCTGTCCAGCCTCGGCCGCAGGGAGGAGCTCGCCCCTTGGAGGGCGGCGCAGGCCAGGCTCGGGCGTTCCGCCGGGGCCTGCGCCTCCGACGCCATGGAGGCCCTGGCCCGTTGGGGACTGGCGGTGTCCGGGGGCCTGGGCCGCTGCGGATTTTTCGTCACCGGCGGGCACAGCCTGCGCGCCCTGGACGATCTCGCCGGCTTCCGGCGTTTCCACATCGTCGGGGAAGTGCTGGCCGAGGTGCCCTTGGGGCGCGCGGAGGGGCCGCAAGGCTCGGCCTGGTTGTGCAGCAAACCGGGCGGTTTCGGGGCCGGGGATTGCCTGGTCCGTTTCATGGGGGGCGGCGCGTGACGATGCCGGACATTCGGTGCGGGAAGTGCGGGGCCTCCCTGGCGCCGGCGGATTCCGTGTGCGGGGCCTGCGGCGAGCCCGTGGGGGCGGAGCAGCGCTTCGCGGTCCTGGGCGCCAAGGCCGAGGCCTTCGCCGCGGACGGGCTCTTTGACCGCGCGGCCCGCACCGCTGAGACCCTGCTGGCCCTGCCCCTGGCCTCCAAGGACGCCAAGATCTGGTGGCGCAAGCGCGGCGCCTGGCTGCAGCGCACGGACCGGCCCGGGGCCATGGACGAGGCCGAGGCGGTCCTCTACGCCTCCCTGCTCCTGGACGACAAGGACGACCTGAGCCACCAGCTGTGGATCGACCTGCTGCTGCGCCAGGGGCATCTGCAGAAGGCCCGCGACGAATACAAGCGGCGCCTGGCCGAGGACCCCGGGGACGCGGTCGCCCAGCGCCACCTGTCCTCCCTGCGCCTGATGGACGAGATGAAGGCCGCGCCCGTGCCCAAATCCGGGATGCCGGCCGAGAAGGAAGGGATGATCCTGGCCTGGGTGAAGCCCACGCCCATGAAGATGATCACCGTGGGCAGCGGGATACTCTTCTGCGTGGGCATGCTGGTGTATGGGCTGGTCGCGAGCCCGCACGCGGCCGCGCCGGTGGCCCCCATCCTGCCCCAGGGGACCGACGAGGCCATGGTCAAGCTCGCCTCCACCAGCGACGACCCCATGGCGAACCTGAGCCAGCTGATGAAGGTGGCCTCGGACCCCTGGTCCAACATCGTCCAGATCCTCCTGTATTCGGCCTACCTGTACTGGGGATGGAAAGAGAAGCGTGAGCGCTGAGAAGGCCCTGCTCGCGGGCCTGGCCCTGCCGGGGCGGGAACTGGAGGCCGAGGCGTCCCAGGAGGAACTGGCGCGCCTGGCAGAAAGCGCCGGGGCCGAGGTGGTGGGCAGGAGCCTGCAGGCCCGCGCCGCTCCCGATCCCGCCACCTACATCGGCTCGGGCAAGGTGCGCATGCTCAAGGAGCAGGCCAGCGCCCTGGGCGCGGGCCTGGTGGTCTTTGACGACGAGCTGCGCCCCTCCCAGCAGCGCAACCTGGAGGACGCCCTCGAAATCAAGGTCCTGGACCGGACCCAGCTGATCCTGGACGTCTTCGCCTCCAGGGCCAGGACCAAGGAGGGCGGCCTGCAGGTGGAGCTGGCCCAGCTGAGCTACCTCCTGCCGCGCCTGGTGGGCTTCGGCAAGACGCTCTCGCGGCTGGGCGGCGGCATCGGTACCCGCGGCCCCGGCGAAAGCAAGCTGGAGGCGGACCGCCGGCGCCTGCGCGAGCGCATCTCGCAGCTTGAGCGCGAGATCGACACCGTGGCCCGCACCCGCTCCCTCCAGCGCCAGACCCGCAAGCGCCAGCGCGCCCGGGTGGCGGCCCTGGCCGGCTACACCAACGCGGGGAAATCCTCCCTGTTCAACGCCCTCACCGAGGCCGAGGTCTACGTCGAGGACCGCCTCTTCGCCACCCTGGACCCCACGGTGCGGCCCCTGCCCCTGGGCCCCTCCGCGGGCGGGGACCTCCTGCTGGTGGACACCGTGGGCTTCGTGCGCAAGCTGCCGCACGCCCTGGTGGCCTCCTTCCGGGCCACCCTGGAGGAGGTGGCGGAGGCCGACTGGGTCCTGCGGGTCGTGGACTGCGCGGACGCGGAATGGCCCCGCCATTTGGAGTCCGTGGACGAGGTGCTGGCCGAGGTCTACAAGCGCTTCCTGGACGGGGCGCCCCAGCCCGAGGCCTGGCTGGTCTTCAACAAGGTCGACGCCCTCGGGCCCACGGCCTTGAAGGCCCTGAAAGCGGGGCATCCTGAGGCCCACTTCGTGTCGGCGCTGAAAGGGCAGGGGCTGGCCGGCCTGAAGCAGGCCCTGCGCCGGCGCATGGAGCAGGGCCTGGATGTCGCCAGCTTCCTCATCCCCCACGCGGCCTTGGGGGAGCTGTCGCGGCACTTCGGCCGCTTGCACGTCAAACAGAAGCGTTGGACCAGCGAAGGGTTGAGGCTCGACGCGGTGGTGGAGGGAGGGGCGGAAGCCCTGGAACCCTACCGGCTGCGCGCGGCCAAAGGGGGCAAAAAAGCATGATACGAACCGGGGTCATCGGCGTGGGAAGCCTGGGCCAGCACCACGCGCGGGTGCACGCCTCTTTGCCTGGCTGCCGCCTGGTGGGCGTGGTGGACGCGGACTTCGAGCGGGCCAAGGAGATCGCCAAAAAGAACCGCTGCGAGGCCTTCGCCAGACCCGAGGACCTGCTGGGCAAGGTGGACGCGGTGAGCATCGCCGTGCCCACGGCCCTGCACTTCGAGGTGGGCAGGCGCTTCCTCGCGGCCGGGGTGCATTGCCTCATCGAGAAGCCCCTGTCCATCGACCTGGACGAGGCCGACGCACTCATCGCCACGGCCCGCGAGGGCAAGGCCATCCTGCAGGTGGGCCACATCGAGCGCTTCAACCCGGCGATCCTGGCGCTGAAGGAGCACCGCAGCGAGCCGCTCTTCATCGAGGCCCACCGCCTGGGCCCCTATTCCCCGCGCAACACGGACATCGACGTGGTCCTGGAACTGATGATCCACGACCTGGACATAGTCCTGGCCTTTGTCGGCCGCAAAGTGGCCAAGGTGGACGCCGTGGGGCTGCCGGTACTGTCGCACACCGAGGACATCGCCAACGTGCGCCTGGCCTTCGAGGGCGGCTGCGTGGCCAACCTCACGGCCAGCCGGGTCACCACGGACAAGCAGCGAAAGATCCGCATCTTCACCCGCGACGCCTACCTGAGCGTGGACTACCTGGCCAAGCAGGTGCGCATCCACAGGCTAAAAGAGGGCGCCGATCCGAGCCAGGCCGGCTCGCTCATCGGCCTGGCGCGCATGGTCACGACCGAGACCCTGAAGATCCGCGACGAGGAACAGCTCAAGCTGGAGCTGGAAAGCTTTGTGGAGGCGGTCCGCAGCGGCGGGGCGCCCGTGGTCACGGGCGAGGACGGCCGCGACGCCGTGGCCCTGGGCCTGGAGATACGGCGCCAGATGGCCGAGCACCGCCGCAGGGTGCTGGGCTGATGAGCCGGCCCAGGCTGATGTTCGTGGCGGGAGAGACCTCCGGGGACCACCACGCCGCGGCCGTGATCAAGGCCCTGGGCAGGAAGGCCGAGTGCTTCGGCCTGGGCGGGCCGGCCATGGCCGCGGCGGGCATGCGCCTGGACACGGACCTGGCCAGCCGCTCGGTCATAGGCTTTGTCGAGGTCCTGCGGCACTTCTCCTATTTCCGCCGCGCCTTCAGCCTGGGCCAGCGCCTCCTGGCCGAGGAGAGGCCCGATTTGCTGGTGCTGGTGGACTATCCCGGCTTCAACCTGCGTTTGGCGTCCTACGCCAAGTTCAGGGGCGTTCCCGTGGCCTATTACATCAGCCCCCAGGTCTGGGCCTGGAAAGCGGGCAGGGTCAAGACCATGGCCCGCATCCTGAGGAAGATGCTGGTGATCTTCCCCTTTGAAAAGTCCATCTACGACAAGGCCGGCTTGGACTGCAGCCTGGTGGGCCATCCGCTCCTGGACGCCATCCCCACCGGCCTGCTGCACCGCTCCGAAGCGGATCGGCCCAAAACGGAATTCCGGACGCTGCGCGCGGCCTTCCCTTGGAAGGGCGCCAAGCCCGTGGTGGGCCTGCTGCCGGGCAGCCGGGCCCAGGAAGTGGGGCGCTTGCTGGGCGTGATGCTGGAAAGCGCCGCGCTGGTGGCCAAGGACAGGCCCGGCCTGCGCTTCGTGGTGGTCAAGCCGCCCGCGGCGCCGGCTGGCTGGTACACGGAAGTGGGTCTGGCGCAAAGCCGCGGCCTGCAGGTGGAGATCTTCGAGGGCAAAAGCCAGGCCGAGGCCTATGCAGCGCGCGCGGGCTTTGACGCGGCCCTGGTGGCCTCGGGCACGGCCACGCTTGAGACCGCCCTCCTGGGCACGCCCTTCTGCATCCTGTACCGCCTCAACGCCCTCAGCTACGCCATCGGCAAACGCTTCGTGAAGATCCACTCCATCGGCCTGGCGAATGTGGTGGCGGGCCGGAGGGTGGTGCCGGAATTCCTGCAGGAAGGGCTCAAGCCCGAGGCCATCGCCAAGGAGCTGGGCTCTTTGCTGGATGATCCGGCCCGGCGCCGGGCCCAGCGCCACGGCCTTTTGCCGGGCCTGCGCTCCCTGGGCAAGCCGGGCGTGGCAAGCCGGGTGGCCGGGGAACTGCTGGCCTTGGCCAAGGAAGCCCATGCGTAGCTGGCTGCTGGCGGCCTGTCTCCTCGTGGCCGCGCCCTTGGCCGCCGAGGGCACGCCCCTGACCTGGTTGTCCGGAACCCAAGGGTGGGAGAGCACGCCCATGGAGGAGCTGGACCTGCAGGCTTTGGGCTCGGGCGGGGAAGGCCGGACTTTGGCGGGCATTGGCGGCCAGTGGGGCCTGCTCGACGAGCTCCAAGCCTCCGGGCAATGGGAGGGGCCGGTCCCGCGTGTCGGGGACCCGGACGCGGAGCTGGGCCTGCGCCTGCGGGAGCCCTATTTCCCGGACGATCGGCCCGCCTTCTCCGTCTACGGCCGCGCGCCCTACCTCAAGGGAGCCTGGAGCGCCTGGGGCGGCATTGCCGCGGACTGGGAGCCCCTGGACTCGGACCTGGCCCTGAACGCCGAACTGGGCGACGACGGCTCCTGGCGTTTGCGCGGCGGCCTCTGGACCCCCTATGTGGCGACCACCCTGCGCCTGGGCTTTGAGGCCTCCTGGCTCAACGCCTCGGCCGAGGCCCTCACGCCCCAGATCCTGGTCAACGCGCCCGGCGACCTCAGCTTCCAGGCCGGCCTGCGTTACGGGGTCCAGGACCACAGCGAGCTGTGGACCCTCTGCCTGAGCTACGAGCTTTTCCCGAACCCCTGAACTGTCAAGGCCATCGCTGCATGTTCCTTGGAATCTATAGCCTCCTGCTCAGCCTGGCCTGCCTCTGCCTCGCGCCCTTCCTGCCCGTGCTGCTCCTGTTCGGGCGCCTGCGCAGGGGGCTGGGCCAGCGCCTGGGCGTCCTGCCCAAGGATCTGCGCGACCAGGCCCTGCTCAGCGAAGGCTGCTTGTGGATCCACGCCGCCAGCCTGGGCGAGGTGAACGCCGTGGCCCCGGTGGTGAAGGAGCTCCTGCCCAAACTGCCGCGCCAGGCCCTGGTCTTCACCTGCACCAGCATCGCGGGCCGGGAGCAGGCCCGCCGCCTCTTCCCGCAGGCCGTGGCCTGCCTGCTGCTCCCCCTGGACCTGGGCTTTTTCCTGGGCCCCTGGATACGGCGCTTCAAGCCGCGCCTGCTGGTCGTGGCGGAGACCGAGCTCTGGCCCAATTTCCTGCGCCAGGCGCGGCTCCACGGCGCCCAGATCCTGGTGGCCAACGGCCGCCTGACCGAGCGCTCCAGGGCCCGCTACAGCCGCCTGGGAAGCGCCTTCACCAAGGTGCTGGAGGACATCGACCTCTTCGCCATGCAAAGCGGGGCGGACGCGGCCCGCGTGATCTCCCTGGGAGCGAGGACCGCGCGCGTGGTCACGGTGGGCAACACCAAGTTCGACGTGGCCGGCGACATCGAGGCGGTGCGCGCGGAGGCCCAGGCCCGGCGCCAGGAACTGGGCTGGAAAGCCGGCGCGCCCGTGGTGGTGGCGGGCTCGACCCGTCCGGGCGAGGAAGCCGGGCTGCTGGCCGCCTTCAGCGCCCTGCAAAAGCAGGTCCCCGGCGCCCGCCTGGTGCTGGCTCCGCGGCATCTGGAGCGCCTGCCCGAGGTGGAAGCCCTGCTCAAGCGCGGCGACTGGAACTGGGCGCGCCGCAGCCAGGCCGGCCCCGCGGGCGACGTCGCCGTGCTCCTGCTGGACACGCTCGGCGAGCTGCGCGCCTTCTATGGCCTGGCCTGCGGCGGCGGCGCGGCCTGGGTGGGCGGCAGCTTCAAGGACTTCGGAGGGCAGAACCCCCTGGAGGCCGCGGCCCTGGGAGTGCCGGTGTTCTTCGGCCCTTCCATGCGCCACTTCGCGGAGGTGGCCCAGGCCCTGCTCGAAAGCGGCGGAGCGCGCCAGGTGGACGAAGAAAGCCTGGCCGAGGAGACCGCGGCCCTGCTCAAGGATCCCCTTGCCCTGGCCAAGGCCTCGGAGGCGCTCGAGCGCTGCGTGCGTTCCCGGGCCGGGGCCTCGCGCGCCACCGCGGACCTGGGCTTGAAGCTCCTCCTGGTCGCGCGCATGCACCGCGACGGGCACCTGTGGCGGGAGGAGGGCCTGGAAAGCTTCCGCATGGTCAGCGAGTTCGGCGCCGAGGCGCATGAGCCGGAGTGGCGCGATGAGCGGCCTGAGCAGTACCGCTCCGGAAGGGAGTTCGGCATGCGCCTGAAGGACAGGGATGAGCCGGACTGAGGTGTGGAACAGGAAGGGGGCGCTGTGGACGCCGTTCCTGGCGCTCCTGGCCAACTTCTATGTCCTTGGCTGGGCCTTTATGCGCCTCTTCCGGCCCAACAAGCCCTGGTCCGCGGCGGTGCCGGTGCTGTCCGTGGGCAACCTGAGCGTGGGGGGCACGGGCAAGAGCCTGCTGGTGCGCGCCTTGGTTGAGCGCGCGGCCGGGAAGAAAATGAGGCCGGCCATCCTGCTGCGCGGATACCGCGCCGAGCCCGGTCCGCGGCCCCTCCTGGTCCTGCCCGGCATGGACGCCCGGCAGGGCGGGGACGAGGCCCTGGAACACGTCCGGGCCTGCGGCTGCGCGGTGTGGTTGGACCCGGACCGCGTCCGCTCGGCGCGCGCGGCCCAGACCCAGGGCTCCGGCTGCCTGGTGCTGGACGACGGATTCCAGCGGCGCTGGACACTGCGCCGCGACCTGGACCTGCTCCTGGTCGACTTCGACGAACTGCGGTTCGACGAGCAGCTGCTCCCGGCCGGTCCCTGGAGGGAGCCCTGGAGCCAGGCGGAGCAGGCCGACGCGGTCCTGGTGAGCGGGGCGCCCAAGGGCCTGAAGGGCGCCGCCTTGCGCACGGCTTTGCCCCCGGACTGGCGCAAGAAGCCGGTCTTCCGGCTTGACCGTGCGCCTTTGGGCTTGGAATCCTGGCCCGACGGGAAAAAGCGTCCCCTGGCCTTTCTGCGCAGGAAGGAAGTGCTGGCCCTGAGCGGCCTGGGCCGGCCCGGGAATTTCGAAGGCCTGCTTCAGGGCCTCGGCGCGAGGGCGACGGGCTGGCGTTTTCCGGACCACCATCCCTTCAGCGTCGCGGAGCTGGAGCGCCCGCCCGCGGCGGCGGCCATGATCGTGACCACGGCCAAGGACGCGGTCCGCCTGCCCTTGGACTGGAAGCCGGCCCTGCCGGTGTACATTTTGCGGGTCAAGGCTGAGGTCGATCCCGCTCCCCTGTTTTGGCGCATGGTCGACGCCGCGCTCAGACAGACTTCCATGGAAAGGCCGCGATGAAGGCCTGGAAAAACTTCCGCTACCGCCTTGAATACGGCCTGACCCTGGCCGCGGGCGGAGCCCTGCGCAAGTTCAAGCTGGAGAAGGGCCAGGCCTTCGGCCGTTTCCTGGGCCGGGCCGCCTTCCACCTGGGCGTGGCCCGTGCCGCCGCGGACGAGAACCTGGCCCTGCGCCTGGGGATCACCGACCCCAGGGAGCGCCGGGCCATCGCCCGCGCGGCCTACGCCAATTTCGGCCAGACCATGGCCGAGCTCGCCTACATGCCCGCGCTCAGGACCGCGGAGCTCGACGACATCTTCACGTTCGATGGGCTCGACCACCTGGAGGCCGCCCGCGCCAAGGGCAAGGGCATCGTGTGCATGAGCGCCCACTACGGCAATTGGGAATGGATGGGCGCCGCGCTGATACGCAAGGGCTTCCCGGTGACCTTCCTCATCGGCACCCAGTCCAACCCCTATGTCGACCGGCTCTTCAACGACTACCGCGCCAGGGTCGGGATCCAGTTCGTGCGCATCCAGGCCATCCGCGACGCCCTGCGGGTGCTGAAGATGAACGGCGTAGTGGCCCTCCTGGGGGACCAGGACGGCGACAAGTGGGGGACCTTCGTGCCCTTCTTCGGCGCGGCGGCCTCCACGCACAGCATCGGGGAGCTGCTGGCCCGCCGCAGCGGGGCCACCCTGGCCTTCGGCGTGCCGGTGCGTCTGGGCCCCCGGCGCCACCATCTGGACGTGCGCATCGTGCCCGCGCCGGAGCCCGGCCTCAGCGAGGTCCAGGCCTCGGCCTGGACCCTGACCGAGGTCAACCGCCTGCTGGAGCAGGCCATCCGGGCCCATCCGGACCATTGGCTGTGGATGCACCACCGCTGGCATTCCCAGCCCTTCCAGCGCCTCAGCGGCGAGCAGCGCGGGAGGGCGGAGGCCGGCGAGATCTTCTTCGATATGCGCGAACAGACCTGGAAGGAAAGCGCCAGCGGCCTCGCCTTTGTGCCCGAAGGCTGGCATTGAAGCGCGGACTGCGGCCCGCCCTGGCCCTGCTCAGCGGCATCCTGCTGTGGCTCAGCTTCCCCAATCCCTGGGCCATGCACTTCGAGGCCTGGCCCGGCCGCCTGGCCTGGGTGGCCCTGGTGCCCCTGCTGGCCTTGCTGGAAAACTGCGGCACTGGGGAAGGCTTCCAGCTCGGCTTCCTCACGGGCGGGGCTTTCTTCCTGCCCGGGCTGCTCTGGCTCACCTATGTCCAGCCCCTGGGCTTGGCCGCGATCCCGGCCTGGTGCGGCCTGGCCGCCTGGTGCGCCCTCTTTGTGGCCCTCTTCGGCGCCTGCGCCGCCTGGGGCCTGAAGCGGGGCTTGTGGGCGCCCCTGCTGTGGCTGCCGGCCTTGTGGACCCTGCTGGAGGCCCTGCGTGAGCACCTCTTCACGGGCTTTCCCTGGCTGAACCTCGGCTCCTCCCAGTTCGCCAATCCCAAGCTCCTGCCTCTGGCGGCCCTGACGGGCCAGGTCGGGCTGACCTATGCCGTGGCCCTGGGCAACGTGGTTGCCTGCGCTTTGTTGGTCCATCCCCATTGGGTCCTGTCCTGGAAAAAGACCCTGTCCGCCTTTGTGGTGATCATGGCCCTGGCCTGGGGCGCCCATCAGCAGGCCCAGGCCCAAGCGCGCTGGGAGGCCCAGCCGGAGCTGGCGCCCACGGGTCTGAAGGTGGCCCTGATCCAGGGCGGCATTGACGAGAACCAGGCCTGGACCAAGCAGTACCGCGACGAGATCCTCAAAACCTATTGCACCCTCAGCGTGGCGGCGGCCCAGCAGGGCGCCAGCCTGATCCTTTGGCCGGAGAGCACCTTCCCGGGCTTTTTCAATGAGGACGCGCCCGAGGCCGAGGCGGTCAAGGACTTCGCCCGCAGCCAGCGCGTCAGCCTGCTGATCGGGTCCACGCTCTCCGTGGACGGGCTCTACACCAACAGCGCGGTGCTGGTGGACAGCCGGGGCGACACCCAAAGCTACGCCAAGCGCCATTTGGTGCCCTTCGGCGAATATGTGCCCTTGCGCAGCTGGCTTCCCATCCTGGACAGGATGCTGGACAGCTTCGGCATCGTCGGGTTCAGCTTCGGGACCCAGGCCACGGTGTTCAAGGTGGGTGGCGGCCTGGTGGCGCCGGAGATCTGCTATGAAAGCGTGTTTCCGGACCTGGGCAGGGAAGGCCGGGCCCCGGATTTGATCGCGGTCCTGACCGACGACACCTGGTACGGGCTGTCCCCGGGCCCGGTCTGGCACGCCAGCCAGGCGGTCCTGCGCGCGGTGGAGAACGGCTGCTGGGTGGCCCAGGCCTCCACCACCGGCGTCTCGGTCATGGCCTCGCCCTCGGGCAGGATGGACCTGAAGATCGGCCTGGGGGAGCTGGGAGTGCTGGTCCAAAACCTGGGACCGGCACGGCCGACCCCTTGGCGCCGCTTTGGGCTGTGGTTTTTGTGGGTCTGCGCCGGCTTGCTTACATTTTCGTGGGTTTTGAGGGGGCGACCGGGAAAAAACCGGTGATTGGGCTCTTTTTGCTTTTGTAAGCTATTGTTTTAGGCGAAAATGAAAAAAGGTAAGGGGCACCGGCTCCTTTTTTATCCGTGCATTACCACGTAAACGAGCGGCCCCGTGAACAGCACTTCCTTGAAAATTCTGCTCGTTTCCGCTGAAGTGGCGCCTTTTGTGCGCACCGGCGGCCTGGCCGACGTGGTCAGCGAGCTTCCGCGCGCCCTGGCCGACCTGGGCCATGACGTGCGCGTGATCCTGCCTTGGTACCGCAACATCGCCCAGCAGCGCATCGACGCCGTCCTCCTGCGCGAAAGCGTGGAGCTGGGGCCCGGCATGCCCGAGGACATGCCCAGCACCTTCGGCCTGCGCCAGGGATGGCTGCCCTCCAGCAAGATCCCGGTCTACTTCGTGGACCAGCCCGCCTACTTCGACCGCCAAGGCCCCTACGGAGACGAGCAGGGCGACTACCGCGACAACGGCGATCGCTTCATCTTCCTGGCGCGCGCGGTCTTCGCCGCCTGCCAGAGCCTGGACTTCAAGGCCGACGTCCTGCACCTGAACGACTGGCACGGCGGCATGGTCCCGGTCTACCTCAGGAACAGCTTCCGCGAGGAGGCCCTGTTCAAGAACACGGGCAGCCTCTATACCGTGCACAACCTCGCCTTCCAGGGCCTCTTCCCGGAATGGCAGTTCGCGCGCACGGGCCTCGACCCGGAGCTCTTCACCACCGAGGGCCTGGAATTCTACGGGCAGATGAACACGCTCAAGGGCGGCCTGCTCTTCAGCGACAAGATCAACACCCTGAGCCCCCGCTACGCCGAGGAGATCCGCAACCCGGAATATGGCTGCGGCCTCGAGGGCGTGATGCGCATCCGCGAGAAGGACCTGAGCGGCATCATCAGCGGCCTGGACAGCGTGGAATGGAATCCGGCCACGGACGTGCACCTGCCCGTCCGCTACGGCCCGGACAGCCTGGACCGCAAGGCCGACATCAAGCGCGCCCTGAAAAAGGAACTGGGCCTGCCGGCCGACGACGTGCCCCTGGTGGCCATGGTGTCGCGCCTGGACGCCATGAAGGGCCTCAGCCTGGTCGAGGAGATCGCGGACTACATGGTCCACCTGGACCTGCAGTTCGTGTTGCTGGGCATGGGCGACGCGCGGATACAGGAGAACTTCCGGCGCCTGGCAGAGACCTATCCCGAGAAGGTGTCCTTCCGCCTCGCCTACGACATCCCCCTGGCCCACCGCATCGCAGGCGGCGCGGACCTGTCGCTGATGCCCAGCCGCTTCGAGCCCAGCGGACAGAGCCAGCTGATCTCCCTGCGCTACGGAACCGTCCCCGTGGTGCGCTCCGTGGGCGGCCTGGCCGACACGGTGCAGGACTACGACGCGCGCACGGGCAAGGGCAACGGATTCGCCTTCAGCGAATACAACTCCATGGCCCTGTTCAACTCCATCCAGCGGGCCCTGGAGGTATACAAGGACAAGGCCGCCTGGCGCCGCCTGCAGCAGGCCGGCATGGCCGAGGACCATTCCTGGCTCGCCAGCGCCCGCCAGTATGAGAAGCTGTACCGTGAGATCGTGGACCTGCATGCCCAGGAAGCCTGATGCCTAGGCCCTGCGAGGGGCTTGCAAAGAGGCCCCCGGAGCATTAGATTCTTGGACCCTGCCGGAGCCCTCCGGCCCGCGACCCCATCGTCCAGTGGCCTAGGACACCGCCCTTTCACGGCGGTAACACGGGTTCAAATCCCGTTGGGGTCACCACTTAAAAGCCCTCTCCAGATTGTTTGGAGGGGGCTTTTTCTTTGGGAAGTCATACTTTGAAGGGGTGAAACAAGGGTATAAGGATTTCTTGTTTTCATTGGGGTTCCATAAACTGAAGCAAATAGCGTTACGCTGGCACTGACACTGGCATCCCAGGGTTCGTGGTAGGACTTTGTATGGGTTCCAAAGGATGGAGCGGCTGGCACGGACGATGGAGGGGAAGTAAGATGTTGGGTCTTTTGGGGGGGCGATGACGACCAGATTGGGTACGGTTTTACTGGGTTCAGTCCTACTGGTGCTTCCACTTTTTTGTCATGCGTGGAAGTCTCCTTACGGGCATTGGCCTCCAGTCCTAGGTGACAGCGCTATCCTTTTCCAACAGGTATCTCCAAACGGGAAATGGCGATTGGTCTGCGCTGACTATTGGACCCAAGGTGGTGACAGCAATTTCAAATATGCGGTTCAGTCGGTGGTATGTTCCGTGTTTCAAGCAAGCGACAAAATTGTCCCAATAAAGGTTGCGCAAAATCAAGCCGAGGCGATGCTCGTGGATATGGAAATTAACAATGCTGTGTGGTCTGCAGATTCACAATACTGCTTGTTCTCGGCTCGGCACAGCGGCGGACACTCTCCATGGAATGACCCAGCCTACGTGGTTGATTTGAAAACATTGAAGTTATATCCCGTGGAGGATGTCACAGGACCAATCGTTGGGAAGAAGGTGACCATGGACCAGAATGATTTCATTACGGTTTTCGTTGGAGCAACTGACCAGCAGGGAGACATCCATTTTGATAATCCATTGACGAAAACGGTATCAATTGAGCAGGTGTTGAAGGTCAAACCCATGGGAAAAAAACCTAGATGGACTAAGTTGGTACAGTAGGTCGGCGGCGCTAGGCAGGCAGACAGGTGGTGGCTACAATGGCGTGTTCAAAGGCATTGGCTGAAGGGGATGGTTATGACCAAAGCGATTCTTGGTGTTTTGATGTTGGCGGGGCTGAGTTTGGTTGGATGCGCTACGGCATATGGACCATTAGGGTTTGATGGCGGCTATTGGGATAGGCGTCTGGCGTCAAATATATTTCAGGTTGGATTCAGCGGGAACGAGTTCACGGGTTCAGCAGATGCTTATGCTTTCGCACTTCGGCACGCTGCGGAGGTGACGAAGGCGGCTGGATTCAAATATTTTGTAATGCTTAATCAAAATCAAGCCACTGACAATTATCAATTCCAGGCTCCAGGAAGTTATAACAGTTATACCAACGCCTATGGCTATACCACGGGGACATATATTCCTGGCGGCACTTATGATATCCAAGAACCTCGTACTGACTTTTTAATCAAGTGCTTCAAAGAAAATCCCAAAGGCGATAGTGTTGATGCCTACGACATTCTAAGCGCTACATCGACGCCACCTCGACCAAGCCTCGATACGACGCCACAACTTTCGGCACCACATCGGAGTAAAAATCAATGAAGACCATCGGGTTACTCGCCATCGTTGGACTGTTTTTACAAGGCTGCGTGACCCTTGTTACTCCGCATGTCTCAAGCATGAACTTTGACCCCAACGCCATGTATGTGGTCGGGAAGGCATCGGGGGAAACGACGGCTTACCGATTTTTTGGGCTGACGGTGGCGGAGCCCGATGGCGAGTTTTCTTCACAGACAGCCATCACCAAAGCGTTAGAGGAACATGGAGGTGGCGACGCACTTATCAATACAGTCATTGACGTGGAGGAATCTTCGTTCCCCTTGGGATGGGGTTGGTTTGGGTGGGAGACGATTAGGGTCAACGGGACAGCAGTATATTTCAAAAGCCAGGCTCGTTTTCCGACGACAACCCTCGATTCGACACCGCAACCATCGTCACAGCCATCAACGTCATCTCCAACCATCTTTGATTCGTCACCCGTGCAGACAATAGACCACGCTCAACCGTAGGGGCTTGATGACCAAGGCGCTTTCAATCATCGTATTAGCCGCCCTACTTGTTGGCGTTGGTGTCGGCAATGTGGCGGCTCGAAGCGGTTGCTGCTCGCATCATCATGGCGTGGCTGACTGTGATGAATTGGGTTGCGGCTATTGTATTTTCAGTCTCGCTATTTTAACGCTCTGCGGCATTCGAATTATGCACTCCGGGAAAAGTTTAGGTATAACTTCTCTGCACAGAATAATTTTGAGGCTCTCAAGCATATTTGGAATGGCAAGGACTCCTCGGAGATGGTCGATAATAGACGTCTTTTGGTAAAGCGGTCCGTGCTTCACTTGTTGATTGGACTGGTTGGAATGGTGGTTTTGTTTTCGGGACTAATGGTTGCTGAGGCTTTAAACGGCTGGAAGTAGGAGAATATGGTGGTGGCAGGGCGGTGAGATGGCGGGTCTCTGGGAGGGGCGGATGAAAATGGTGTCAGTATGATTGGTAGGACGGACCACAAACCCCAGAGGGAACCATTTTTTCCTCAGGAACCCGACCTTGCTGGCTTCGTGCTCGCCGCCAAGGGATTCTTTGTCGCTCTCGCAGGTGTGCTCATTGGTTTTGTCGGATGGGGTTTACATTGGAAATGGTCGATATTCGCAGGGCTTCTTTTTATGGTAACTGGCGGCGTGGTGGGGGCTATGGGAATGATAAAGCATTGGGCGTACCTGCTCAGATGGCTATTCAAGAAATAGGTGGCTACAATGGCGTGGTTCAAAGGCATTGGCTGAGGGGGATGGTTATGACCAAAATTACACGGGGGAGTTTGTTGCTTGGGGCGATGGTCTGCACATTGTCCCTAAATGGCTGTGAGCACTTTCTGGACGGCATCTATGGTTCGGGAGCACCACGTAGCATTCTGGACCACTCCCAGCCTCAGCCCACCAAAGCAGGCTACGAGATGATTTTGAATTCCTGGGTGGGTTCTTCTGAACTCGACCTGGTTCGAAAATTCGGAGTTCCAACGCAAACCTATGAGGTAAGTGGTCACAGGTTCCTAGTCTATGACTGCGAAATTTCATATCGAATGCCCGAGTCATATACCACAACTTATGTTGGAAACACCGCTTATACCGACTCCTATGGCGGGCAGGTTCTTACAAAAAGTTGTACGACCACATTCGAGAGCGATGGGGAGAAAATCGTAAATTTTCAAGATACTGGGAATGACTGTCGGGCTGTTCCGCCCAAGTATCCACAGCCGCAGGTTGAGCCAACGCCTAGCAGCGATGGACTTGTTCATATAAACGCTGGGAACGTGCATTGAAATAGGCGGCGCATTGGGCGTTGCTGATGAAGGCGGAGGAGTGAAATGGTTTGGAGTATTTTTAAAGTTATCTGTTTTCTATTTTTTCTTCGTTTTTGTTGGCTATTGAACGATAAACCTTGGGAGCTATGGAAATTTGAACATTTGAAAGGATTTAGATTACTATTATGGAGTTTTCAATTTTTATTTATCTGGTTTGCATTTGCTATTATGTTTTATTCTGGTGCAACAACTATGCTTCGCATTATTCCTCATGACTTGACTTGGACACAAAATCCTAACGATGATTCGTGGCAGTTAATTTCTTATAAAGATACATTTGTGGGCATCTTTAGTTTGTTCGGTAGTATTTGGTTTATTCAAAGGATTAAAAAAGCGGTTAAAAAAGAGAACGGCCTACCCTCAGGCCAGCGGAAGAGATACAATGCCGCGCCAATGGACGTTGCCGTCTTTGTCGCAGTCGCGTAGCGACGTAACGAGAGGCCGTCTTCACTTTGTCTGAACGCCAGCTTGAAGAAGTGTGACTTTGACCGAAGGTAAACGGAGCGCCATGAATCGGCTAATACTGAAATCTCTGGTGTTCGTGACGTTTTTGCTTTCTGTCGGTATTCCGATTCAGTCAGCGGCGGCTGAAACGACCGACCAAGCAGGTTCGAACGGCTCGGTTTACAATTTGTCGCCTCATCCTTTGCTGTCTGAAAAAAACGGAATCATTGTGTTGGATTACGAAACGATGCCGGTGCTGGGCTATGAGCCGTTAGATTTGTTGGGGTACCATTATTTAAATCGCGTCACTGATGGGATCTACGTCGGTATAGGTGGGTACGCGCCATTGGTGCAAGGCGACTATGGCGGCTTTATGGCTTTCGATGCGACGCTGCAGGCTCAAAAAAAAATCATCCAGAATTTGTTTGTGAATGTGGGTTTCGGGGCCGGCGGTGGCGGAGGCGGCAAAAGCATTGAGCAGAGCAAGGCCGTATCCGGGGACGGTGGATTGCTCGACGCTTATGTGGGGCTTGGCTATGATTTCAATAGCTTCGCTGCGGGTATTAGATATTTGAAGTTCAGGCTTTCGAATTCGGCTGTGGATCATTCCCAGCTTGATTTTTATGTCCAAGTCCCGGTTTCATACTGTATCGGGCCTTACGGATATTCAGGTCATAGCCTCACGCCCTCTGAACAGACGGGCCTGGACGAATTGATCCATGGGTCCGGGGAGAACGTATTGTCTTTTGGCCTGGATAATTTAGTGCAGTTAAGGCCAGCAGGCGAGAACCATTCGACGATCAATCTGTTTGATATGCAATATTCCCATTATTTCCCGGACCATGCGTATGCGTTTTTTGATCTAGGTGTCGGATACCACGGCATTCCGCTTTATAACCAGGTTTTGGGCGGTGTCGGCTATCGGTTGAATGTTTTCCCGCGGGTCTTCCTGGCCGGACAAGTGGGCCTTGGGTCAGGGGGATATGCGCCCAGTTTGATCGATACCGGCCCCGGACTCCTTGTTTATCCGAAATTGTCGGCCGAGTACATGTTCAACGAAAATTTCGGGTCGTCACTGTCGTGCGGTTATCTGTTCGCCCCAGACGGTTCTTCGAAAAACATGACCGTGGGCGCGTCGCTGAACTATCATCTTTCCCTGGATGACAGAAGTTCGCCTGATGGCGAGGCATTGAACGACATAGTATTTCACGGATTCCGCATAAATATGCTTCAACAAACGGAAGTCAATATCGACTTGGTCGGGAAAAACCTGCACGACCTCGATATGTTGTCCCTGCAGCTTGACAATGTTGTCGGCGACTATTTCTACGTGCCCATCCAGGCCAGTGTGGCCTACAACGACTTCTATGGATATGCGGGTTACGGGGAGCTGCTCACGGGCTTGGGGCTGCAGAGCAAATACACGCCGAAGAACCGATTCCAGGCCTTCGCGCAGATATTATTGGGGGCAAATGTCCTGGGTACGATCGCGAAACTGGAACTTGGCCTTAACTTCAGCCTCAATGACCACTTCGCTCTCTATGGCAAGGTGGGGCACACGGCTTCGGTGGACATCGGCAATCAATACGATTTCAGCTCCAATTCTTTTGGACTGGGCTTGAGCTACCGGTTTTCGGTTCCCAGTCGCTGATCACCGGGGAAGTCAGATTGGGATCCGCTTTCCCTATAATTCCGCGGAGGACGCATGAAGCTGACCGTTTCAAGCATGGTGTCGCTGGACGGCGTGATGCAGGCGCCGGGCGGGCCCAAAGAGGACAGCAGCGGCGGATTCAAATACGGGGGATGGACCGCCCCCTACGGCAGTAAAGAGGGCTTCACATACATCGTCGAATGGTTTTCACAGGCAGATAGCTTCCTCTTGGGCCGCAAAACCTACCAGATCTTCGCCAACTACTGGCCCAAGGTCACGGATCCCGACAACCCGATCGCCGGCCCCCTTAACGCCCTGCCCAAGTACGTCGCCTCCAAGACCCTAAAAAAAGTGGGATGGAACAATTCAAAGCTCCTCAAAGGCAACATCGTCGCGGCCATCAAAAAGCTAAAAGCCATGGAAGGCAAAGAATTACAGGTGCACGGCAGCGGCAATCTTCTGCAAACGCTCCTTAAGGCAGGACTGATCGACGAATTGCGCGTCATCACCTTTCCGGTGATCCTGGGCAAGGGCAAGCGCCTCTTCGGAAGCGGCACCGTTCCCTGCGCCATGGAATTAGTCGACAGCAAGCGCACCCCGACCGGGGTGCTGTTCCAGGCCTATCGTCCGGTGGGTGCGGTGAGGACGGGGACTGTGGGAGTGCCGGAAAAGTAGCTGTGGGGCCGGGCCCCTTCCATGTGATTTGACGCTTAGCATGCCGTGTTTCCTTCTTTATGAAAAAAATAAAGGCGGAGCCCACCAAAATTTCGCCGGTGGACCCCGCCCCACGTTCCGACCGCTGGGGGGTGGCCGGGAACGTAGCCCTTTCGTTATTCAGCCGTACCCTTCACTTCAGCCTCGCAGCCCTATCCTTGTCCGATCAGTCCACGAAGGGGCCGTCCCAGCGGATGGGTTCCCGGTGGGGCTCGCCGGCGGCCAGGAAAAAGCGGAGCCCCTTGGCGCCCGCACGCACCGTGAAGCGTTCGCCGGGCCCGATCACTGCTATTTGCGTGGCCGTGACCGGCTGGGCGTCCGCGCCGAAGTGCCCGTCCCCATCCAGGACATAGGCGTAGCCCTGGAAGCCGTATGGGATGTCCCAGGCGAAGTCGCCCTTCGCCTGCACGGCCACGTCCAGAAGCAGGGCCGGGGTGAGCAGGCGCGTGGGCGAACCCGGACCCACCAGAACGCGCGCCAGGGAGGATGCGCCTTTCACCTCGGGGATGTCCTTGGCTGCCACCACCTGGGATACGGGCGTGGCCTTTTTGTCCTTATGCGCCAGGTTTATCCAGATTTGGAGGGCATTCGTCCGGCCTCCGCGCCCGTCCGAGGGCGCGCCGCCGTGGGAGATGCCGCTGCCGGTGGTGATCTTCTGAAGCCCGCCCTTCTCGATGTGCTGGATGGGGCCCTCGCCGGGCTGGTCGTCCACCGAGCCTTCCAGGACATAGGTGATGACCTCGAAGCCCCGGTGGCGGTGCGTGCCTTCGCCCGCGGCGAATTCGGGCATCTGCGGCAGGTCCGCGTGGTCCAGCAGCAGGAAGGGGTCCACGTCCGCCGGGCGCACGGTGCGCGTCGGCAGGGGCCGGCGTATGGGAATGCCCGGCCCCTCCAGGGTGGTGTATGAGTCCCCGACCTTCGTGACGCCCCGTTCCTTGACGCTTTTGGTGCTCATGGCTTCCTCCCTTTGGATCCCTTGGACTAGATGGCGCTTCTGAAAGGCAGGAGCGCCCGCAGGCGCGACTCGCGCAGATAGAGGCCGCCCCAGATCAGGAGACCGATGACGATGTGCATGTAGATGGGATGCCCCACGCGGACTTCCGTCGCGATCGCCCCGCCCAGGTAGCCGGTCAGCACGATGGCGCCCAGCACCGATACCTGGGGGATCAGGTAGAGCACCACGCAGCTGAGCTCCAGGACCCCCAAAGGCAGCAGGTCGTTCGCCTGCCAGCCGAGCAGGTTGAACATCTGCAGCACCTGCGCGGTCCCCATGAATTTCATGGTGGCGCTCATCAGGAACATGAGGGCGGGAAGGGCGGTCAGCGCCCAGCCCAGCCAATGCGTTTTGTTGGACCTGCCTGTTTTTTGTTCCATGATTTCCTCCGTGTGGGTTGGGTTTTTTTTGTTAGATCGCGGCCAGGGCCGGATGCAGGGCGGTTTCGATCTGTTTGCGGGCATCCTCGATGCGGGTCTGGGCCTGGCCCGGAAGGCTGAGGCCTTCGGCCCGGATGAAGGTGAGGTCCGTGAGGCCCATGAACCTTAGCACGGATCCCAGGTATCCCTCGTAGAAGTCCATGGCCTTGCCCGGGCCTTCGCTGAAGACCCCTCCGCTACTCTTAATTACGTAAACGGGGCGGTTTTGGAGCAGGCCGCGGGGGCCTTCCGCGGTGTAGGAGAAGGTCCTCCCGGCCCTGGCCACCAGGTCGATCCAGGCCTTCACCTGCGCGGGAAGGGCGAAGTTCCACACCGGCGCGGCGATGATCAGGATGTCCGCGGCGGCGAGTTCGTCCACCAGGCTGTCGGACACGCGCAGGAGGGAGCGCTGTTCGTCGCTGCGCTTGTCCAGGGGGGTGTAATAGGCCTGGATGAGGTCCTGGCTGAGGAAGGGAAGTTCGGTGGTGGTCAGGTCCCGTTCTTTGACCTCCAGGGGTCCTTCCGAGGCCCGCAAGCGTTCCACCAGGTGGCTGCTGAGGCTGCGGGACACGGACTGGCTTCCGCGGGGGCTGGCGTTGATCAGTAAAAGCTGTTTCATGGGATCCTCCGTAGGGTTGTTAAAGGACCATACGGGCCCTAAAATGGACGGATGGTATCATTTCGTCCAAAGACATAGCTAAACGTCCAAAATATCAAGAGGAACGCAATGGATATACTCACGGAAGTGCTGGGCCTGCTCCGCCTGCAGAATTTGGTCTATGGCCGCTTGGAATTGTCAGCCCCCTGGGGGCTGGAATTCCCCAACCAGGCCTGGCATGTCCCCTTTTATATCGTCGCCCGGGGAAGCTGCGTGCTGGGCATGGAGGGGAGCGAAGACCTTCCCATCAGCGCCGGGGACATGGTTTTCCTGCCCCACGGCGGCCTGCACACCCTCAAAGACGTGGCCGGATCCAAGGTCAAGCCCGCGGAACAAGTGGTCACGGCCTGCTTTGCGCAGGAACAAGCCATGACCGTGCAGCACGGCGGCGGCGGGGCCGAGACCCTGCTGCTGGGCGGCCTCTTCCGATTTGAATCCGGGGCCTTCGCGCCCTTTGTCCGGTCCTTGCCGGACCAGATCCATTTGAAAGGGGACGGCAGCGCCGCCCTCTGGCTGGAGGCCGTGCGCCAGCAGCTCCTTGCGGAGACCCTGGGCACCCAGCCGGGCGCGAAAATCATGGTCTCGCGTCTGGCCGACGTCCTCTTCATCCAGGCACTCAGGGCCCACATCAATTCCTGCAAGAAGAAGGAGGGAGGCTGGCTGCTGGCCTTGCAGGACGCGAATTTGGGGGCTGCGATCACCCGCATACACCAGGAGCCGGGAAAGCCCTGGACCGTGGAAAGCCTGGCCGAGGCGGCGGGCATGTCCCGCTCGGCCTTCGCAGCGCGTTTTGCGGGCCTGGTGGGCGAAGGCCCCCTGGCCTATTTGACCCGCTGGCGCATGGACAAGGCCGCGGAGCTCCTGAAAAACCGTCTGCCCGTGGCCGCGGTGGCCAAACGCATGGGCTATGCCTCGATCCCGGCCTTCAGCCGGGCTTTCAAGCGCCATAGGGGCACGGCACCGGGGGCCCTGCGCAAAGAGGAAGAATCCCTGGAGCCCCACAGCAAGGCGGCCTGATTCCCATGAGCGAGGGCAGCTGATTCCATGTCCGTGCGCTACGAGCATCCCAAAGGCCGCCGCTTCGAGACTTGGCGCGCCTACTTGTTGTCCATGCCCGGGACCCTTGAAAAGCATCCCTTTGACCCGGGCCTGCCCGTGTATTTTGTCGGCGGGAAGATGTTCTGCACCTATGCCGCGGGCAAGGACGGGGAACGCATGAATTTGAAGTGTTGGCCGGACTGGTCCGTGGAATTGAGGATCCAATACCCGGCCGTGGTCCCGGGTTACCATATGAACAAGAAACATTGGAACACGGTGTGGCTTGAGAAGGGCGCGCCGCGTTCTTTGGTGGTCAAGCTCGTGGACCATTCCTATGACCTGGTCAGCGGCCGCTTCAAGGCCTTGGCAGCGGATCCCAAGGTCAAACCCCGCGGAAAATAAGCGAATTAATGGACTTTGTACGAGCAACTATCAAATTTGATGGACCGCGACTTATAGCGTAGCGACCCATCGGTGTAATATTTTTTTTGTCACTTTTTGGCAAATGGCATGAGGGCACTATGACGAATGCCCAGGTGGAAAAAATGCGTAAGACCCTGAAGGAAGAGATCAGGGACTTCAAGCCGGGAAAGAAAGAGCTTAAGGAGGCCCTGAAGCATTTGCTTGCTGCGGGCATAGTTAGGCCTCTGGGAAATCTGCGTAAAATCTATAAGCCGCATTGAACTTGAAATCAAATATTAACTGAGTTACTATTGCCATGGCGAGAGCCCCGAAACACCCTTCCTTGATGCAGGCCGTGCACGCGGCGATTGCGGCTGGGGAATACGTGTATGCGGGACATGCTTTGAAACGTTTGGCGGAACGCAAGGTGAGCCAGCCCGAGGTGCAACAGGTCTTGGTGTCCGGATACCATGAGAAGGCCAAGGACGCGTTTGACGGCCATTTCCAGAGTTGGAACTATGCGATTCGAGGCAAGACCGTGGACAGTCGCGAGCTTAGGGTGGTGGTAACTTTTGATGCGACCATGCTGGTGGTCACCGTCGTTGATCCGAAAGACTGAGGGAACACTATGGAAACCAAAAAAGTAAAACACTACACCGATAATAGCCTTGGATTTCCGGTCCAGCTCAGTGACGTAACCTTTATTAAGGTCCGCGGAGAATGGGTTCCCAAGCTGGATTATCCGCGAATGATCGATAAGGTTCTTTCGGTGCTCAGCCGCTTGCATCGGCCTCTTACGGGCAATGAAGTGAAGTTTGTCCGCCTTCACTTTGGTTTGACCCAGGCCGCTTTCGGTGCCGTCTTTGGAATCAGCGGTCCGGCAGTGCATAAGTGGGAACGCCGGGGTGACCATGCGACGGACATGCAGTGGTCCACCGAGAAAGATTTGAGGCTGTTCATTCAGTCCAAACTTTCATCGGACACAAAGGCTGTGGGCATTCTCTACGAAGAACTGACGGCCAGGGCCGGGAACAAAAGCCAGGGCAAGGTGCGGGAACTGGTGACCGCCTAGTCATTCACGATGCCTTCATTTGCTGCCGCGAAGTCGCCATGGCCAACCCCAAACTCATCCGCGCAGGCAACGTATCCGGCGATTTTTTCGTCGACGAGACCTGCATTGACTGCGACACCTGCCGCTGGGTGGCGCCCGGGCTCTTCACGGAGAAGGGCGGCGGCAGCGCCGTCACCCGCCAGCCCGCGGACGAGGCCGAGCGCCGCAGGGCCTTTTTGGCCCTGCGCGCCTGCCCCACGGCCAGCATCGGCTGTTCCGGCGACAAAACCGGGCTCAAGGACGCCGACTTCCCCCTGAGGCTCGACGCGGGCCTCTATTACCTCGGCTACGCCAGCCCGGACAGCTTCGGCGCGGCCAGCTACCTGCTGCAGCGGCCGGGCGGCAATGTCATCGTGGACAGCCCCCGTTTCCATGAGCCCCTGGCCAAGGCCATCCAGGCTTTGGGGCCCGTGGCCTGGATGGCGCTCACCCACCGCGACGACGTGGCCGACCACGCGCGGTGGGCCGCCCGCCTGGGCTGCAAGCGCGTCCTGCACAAGGCCGACGTCGGCGCCGGCACCCGGGACGTGGAGCTCCAGCCTGAAGGCATCGAAAGGGTCCAGTTGGGCCCTGGGCTCAGCTTCATCCCCGTTCCGGGCCACACCCGCGGGCACGCGGTCCTGCATGCGGACGGCCGCTTCCTCTTCACCGGCGACCACCTGGAGTTCGACGAGGACGCCGGCAGCCTGCGTGCCTTCCGCGACTTTTGCTGGTACGATTGGGGCGAACAGACCCAGAGCATGCGCCGGCTATTGGACCTGGATTTCGAGTGGGTCCTGCCTGGCCATGGCCGCCAACGGAAAGCCGGGCCCGCGCAGATGAAGGCTTGGCTGAAGGACTGCGTGGCCTGGATGGAATCAGAGTCCTGAAGGAGGTTTTCTTGGCGGCCTTTTCTGAGCAACGCTATTCCAGGGCGCGGTACAGGCGCTGCGGCAAGTCCGGCCTGAACCTGCCGCTCATATCCCTGGGCGCCTGGCAGACCTTCGGGGGCTACCGGGACGGGGAAGTGGCCAAGGAATGCCTGTTCCGGGCCTTTGACCTCGGGATCACGCATTTTGACTTCGCCAACAATTACGGCAGCCCCCCGGGCAACGCCGAAGTGGTCTGCGGCAGGATCATCAAGGAGATGCCGCGTGACGAGCTGATCCTTTCCAGCAAGGCCGGCTACCACATGTGGGAGGGACCCTACGGCGAATGGGGCTCCCGCAAGCACCTGGTCGCCTCCTGCGACCAGTCCCTGAAGCGCATGGGCGTGGACTACTTCGACATCTTCTACTCGCACCGCTTCGACCCGAACACGCCCCTGGAGGAGACCCTGGGCGCCCTGGATACCCTGGTCCAGCAGGGCAAGGCGCTCTACATCGGCGTCAGCAACTACGACGGCGCGGCCTTCAGCAAGGCGGTCCAGGTCTGCGAAAACGGGGGCCTCGCGCCCATCACGATCCACCAGCCCTACTTCAACCTGCTGGGCCGGGGCATGGAGAAGGACCTGGCGCCCCATGCCGTGAGGAACGGGACCGGCCTGATCGCCTACAGCCCCCTGGCCGCGGGCTTCCTGACCTCCAAGTACCTCGACGGCGCTACCCCTAAGGACAGCCGCCTGGCCGAAACCGGCGGGAAGTTCATGAAGAGGAACCTGTCCCAGGATAACCTGGCGGCCTTGAGGGCCCTGGAAGCCCTGGCCAAGAAGCGCGGCCAGAGCCTGGCGCAGTGCGCCCTGGCCTGGACCCTGGGCCGGCCCGGCATCACCAGCGTCCTGATCGGGGCCTCCAAGCTGTCGCAAATCGAGGAGAACGTGGCCGCCTTGGACAACCTGGAATTCGACCCGCAAGAGCTGGACAGCATCGACCGGCTCTTTCCGGTTTAGACTGAGGGAGGGATCCGTGAAGGTTTTTTCAGAGCAGCGCTATTCCAAGATGCCCTACCGGCGTTGCGGCAAGTCCGGCTTGAACCTGCCCCTCATCTCCCTGGGCGCCTGGGAGACCTTCGGCGGCTACCGCGGCGCCGACGTGGCCAAGGAATGCTTCTTCCGGGCTTTCGACCTGGGCGTCACCCACTTCGATTTCGCCAACAACTACGGCACGCCCGCGGGCAACGCCGAGCTGGTCTGCGGGAAGATCCTCAAGGAGATGCCCAGGGACGAGCTGATCATCTCCACCAAGGCCGGCTTCGGCATGTGGGCCGGCCCATACGGGGAATGGTGCTCCCGCAAGCACCTTCTGGCCTCCTGCGACCAGTCCCTGAGGCGCATGGGCGTGGACTACTTCGACATCTTCTATTCGCATTGCTTCGACCCCAACACGCCCCTGGAGGAGACCCTGGGAGCCCTGGACACCTTGGTCAAGCAGGGCAAGGCGCTCTACATCGGGGTGAGCAACTACGACGGGGCCTCCTTTGACAAGGCGGTCCAGGTCTGCGCGTCGCGCCAGCTGCCGCCCATCACGGTCCACCAACCCTACTACAACATGTTGAACCGGCGGGTGGAGCAGGACGTGCTGCCCCGCACCGAGAAAAGCGGCGCGGGCCTGATCGCATACAGCCCCCTGGCCTCCGGGATCCTGACCTCCAAGTACCTGGACGGCACGATCCCCAAGGACAGCCGCGCGGCCGAGAAGCGCGCCGAGGGGGGCGAGGAGTTCGTGCGCAGGAATCTGCCGCAGGAACGGCTGGCGGCCCTGAAGACCCTGAACGCCATGGCCCTGAAGCGCGGCCAGACCCTGGCCCAGATGACCCTGGCCTGGGAGCTGCGTTTGCCCGGCCTGACCAGCGTCCTCACGGGCGCGTCCCGGGTGTCCCAGATCGAGGAAAACGTGGGGGCCTTGGAGAACCTGGAATTCAGCACGGAGGAATTGGACACGATCGACCGGCTTTTTCCGGCTTAAATAAACGGACAGTCACGGACCTTCAGGGACCGGCCCCCGGCGCTTCGCGCCGGGGGCTTTGTTTTTCAAAAGAAGGGACGCCCGCGGCGCCCCGGCGTTCACAAGCCCAGCACCGCCTCCAGGCACAACTCCAGCATCATTTCCTGCACCCCCCAGTTCTCCTGCCAGCCGCGGTGGTCCCAGGTTTCGCCGCTGACGTCGTCCCCGCCGTAGAGAAGCTGGGCGCATTGCGCCTTGCGGAAACGGGCCACGCTGAAGAGGGCGGCCGCCTCCATCTCCACGCACAGGGCGCCTTCCCCGCGGCGGCGGGCGATCTTGGAGCGGGTCTCGCGGTACAGGCCGTCCGTGGTCCAGGTCTTTCCCCTGAGGAAGGGGACCTTGCGGCCCAGCAGGACCGCCTCCAAGGTGGCCAGTGCCCGGGGGTCCGGCGCCACTTCGCGGCCCGGGGGAAGGTAATGGCTGGAGGTGCCCTCGTCGCGGATGGCGCTGTCGGGGAGGATCAGATGGCCCTGGGTGATGCCCTTGTCGAGCACGCCCGCGCCGCCGCAGACCATGATTTTCCGCGCGCCCAGGGCGATGAGCTCCTCCAAAAAGCCGGAAGCCAGGGGCGCCCCCACGCCGGACTCGAAAAAGGCCACCGCTTGGCCCTGCCTCTGGATGACATGGACCGGATGCCCGGCGAGCGCGAAGGTCTTCATGTCCCAGGGCTTTGTGCTTTCGTTGCGTTCCAGGAAAGCCGCCAGGGCCTTGGGAAAAAAAGTCAGGACCAGGCGCTCCGGCAGGACGCCCGTAGGGAAGCGCACGGAGGGGTCCAAGACGGCCCCGGGCTCCGGATCGAACTCAAACAGGGGGCTCTGCTCGTTCACGCGAAGAGTTCTCCTTGGGCGGATGGGCGGCGGAAGCTGGCGCCGGCCTGGGGGGCGCTGAAGGTCCCGGATCCCTCGTCCAGGAGGTTCAAGCCGGCCCGGGCGCAGCTTTTCTGGAAAAGCTGGTCGGCCAGGTCCCACAAGGGCCCGCGTCCGGTCATGCGCTGCCCGAAGGTCGAATTTTTCAGGCGTCCGCCTCGCATCTGGGCGGTCAGGCTGAGCACCTTGTCCGCATGGCTGGGAAGGCGTTCGCGCAAGGCCTGGCTGAAAACGTCCTCCACCTCGGACGGCAGGCGCAGCAGCGTGCGGAAGGCGGTGCTCGCCCCGGCCTCGGCCGCCGCTTCCACCAGGGCCGGGATCTGCGCGTCGTTCAGCCCGGGGATGATGGGCGCCAGACCCAGGCCCACGCTGATGCCGGCCTGGCTAAGGGCCCGGATCACCGCGAGACGCGCCGAAGGGCTGGGCGCTCCGGGTTCCAGGGCCCGGCTCATGGCCTCGTCCATCCAGGCCAGGCTGACGGTCACATGCACCCGGGCCTCACGCGACAGGGCCGCCAGCACGTCAATATCCCGGCGGATCAAGGCGCCCTTGGTGATGATGCACAGGCTCTGACGGTGCTCCAGGCAGACCTGCAAGCAGGCCCGGGTGAGCCCATACGAGGCTTCCAAAGGCTGGTAGCAGTCCGTGTTGCCCGAGAAGAGGATCGTCTCGCCCTTCCAGGAGGCCTTGGAAAATTCCTTGCGCAGGACCTGGGGGGCGTTGGTCTTGACGATGAGCTGGGTCTCGAAGTCCGTGCCCGCGCCGTGGCCCAGGTATTGGTGGGAGGGACGCGCGTAGCAGTAGGCGCAGGCGTGGGCGCATCCCCGGTAGGGGTTCAGGCTCCAGCGGAAATGGATGTCCGGGCTGTCGTTGCGGCTGAGGACAGAGCGGGCCTCCTCCTCCCAGACCTTGGGAAGCGCCGGGGGCGGGGCTTCCAGCCATTCGCGGTGCAGGCTTTCCCAAGGGTTCGGAGGATTGGAGACCGCGCGCGCCACGGCTCAGGCTTGCGTCCGGGCCTGGGCGCACAGCAGCCTAAGGCGCTTCCAGGCTGCGGCATTGGCCGGGCAGACGGACAGGCGTCCCTGCCGGAAAAACAGGAGCCCGGCAAAGGTCGGGTCGGCCTTCAATTGGGAGGCGGGGATCACGCGGGGCAGTTCCGCCACGAAAGCCACATCCACACTGACCCAGCGCGGCGCGGCGGGATCGGACTTCGGGTCATAGGAATGGTGTTTCTTGTCAAAGGCCGTGGGATCGGGATAAGGGGCCTTCACAATGCGGCCCAGGCCCGCCACGCCGGGCTGGGCGATGTTGCTGTGCCAGATCGCCACAGGGTCGCCCACCCGCGCCTCCCGCAGGAAATTGCGGGCGCGGTAATTGCGCACCCCGTCCCAGCGGCAGCGCCCTTCCTTTTTGAGGTCGGCGATGGAATAGACCGAGGGCTCGGTCTTGTAGAGCCAGCCCGCGGCCTGGCTCGGAGCCGGGGCAGGGGCCTTCTTCGCCGCCGCGCTCACTTCAGCCCCAGCGCGGCCAGCAGGGCGCGGGTGAAGGGGACGAGGTCCTGGGGCGTGCGCGAAGTGATGAGGTTGCCGTCCACCACCACGTCCTGGTCCACCCACAGGGCGCCGGCGTTCACCAGGTCGTCCTTGATGCTGCTGTAGGAGGTCAGGCGGCGGCCCTTGAGGTCCGCGCAGGAGGCCAGCATCCAGCCGCCGTGGCAGATGGCGGCCAGGGGCTTGTTCAGGCGGGCTGCTTCCCGCACCAGGCTCAGGGTGGCGGGGCAGCGGCGCATGTGGTCCGGGCTGTATCCGCCGGGGATGAGGACCAGGTCGTAGTCCGAAGCCTTCACTGACGCGCTGTCCTTGTCGGATTTTACCGGATAGCCGTGTTTGCCTTCGTAGACGGCGCCCGCGGTGCTTCCCACCAGATCAACCGCGCAGCCCGCCTCTTGCAGACGGTAGTAGGGGTACCAGAGCTCCATCTCTTCATAGAATTTTTCAGCCAGAATACAAACCCTAGGCATGGCGTCTCCAAGGAATCGGGGACGCCATTATACGACGCCGGCTTTGCGCGCGGCGAGGCTTCTGTGGACGCGTCCGTTCAGCTAAAAAAGGCCAGCAGCGCCACGGCCAGGCCGATCGCCAGCGAGGAGAGCAGGATGGTCCAGGCTTTGTTGCGGTCCAGGCGCCGGAATTCGGCCTGCTCCACGCTGTCGGTCGTTCCAAGTTCGCCGAAATTGAACAGGGCCTTGAAGCCGAAGCCCAGGCAAAAATGCCATGCCCCCTGCAGAAAGCCGGTGGCCGCGATGGTGGCCGGAAAGAACACAATCAGGCGCCAAGCCGGCGCCGCATTGAGCCCGAACAAGGCCGCGCCCAGGATCAGGGTGGCGGCCAAGCCGCCCCAGCCGCTCTTCATGCGGGCCTTGGTTTCCGCCGGGCCGATGTTGCAAACGCCGGGTATGTAATGGCCTGGATTGGGCATAGTGCCTCCGAAATTGACTGCATAATCCCCTATTTTTTTACGCAGGGCCTCCACGGCCGGACTGGACGAATTCCGTTTTGGCAAGATTTATGCACAGGGCCTGGAGACCCGGCTAAATAGCCAGTCCACAAAACGCCGCGCTTGTGGCATCTTAAGCGTCATCCTTGCTTGAGCCGTCCAAAGGGAAACGCATGCCTCCGGCAGAAAACCCCGATTCCGCCCTTGAGCGGGCCGAAGCCACCAGAGTCGGCCGCATCCTGGCGTCCTGGAAGACCTGGCCCTCCTGGGCCCGGGTGAACGCGCTCGCCTGTGTGGTGGGCCTTCTTTCCGGCTTTCTGGCCAGCGCGCTCTTCTGGGGCGTGCATTTTTTTGAGCGCGTTTTGTGGCAGCAGCCCCTGCACATTCCCGAAGGCTTGGCCGGCACCTTCGAGCTGGGGCCCTGGGGCATGGCCCTGATTTTGGGGATCCCGACCTTCGGCGGCCTGGCCGTGGGGCTGATCCTGAGGTACGGATGCCCTGAGGTGGCGGGCGGTGGCACCGAGCAGATCCTGAAGTCCTACCACCATGAGCAGGCCCTGATGGAGGGCCGCGTGGTGCCCTTCAAGTGGCTGGCCTCCTGCCTGACCCTGGGCACGGGCGGCGCGGGCGGCAATGAGGGTCCCATGGCCCAGATCGGCGCGGCCACGGGTTCCTGGCTGGCCCAGCGCCTGGGCTTAAGCACGGCCGAACGCGGCCTGCTCTTCACGGCCGGCATCGCCGGCGGCATCGGCGCCATCTTCCGCGCGCCCCTGGGCGGGGCCCTTTTCGCCTGCGAACTCTACTACTCCAACCCGGAATTCGAGAGCCAGGGCCTGCTGCCCTCGCTGATCGCGGCCGTGAGCGCCTACTTCGTTTTCGGCCTCGTCTTCGGGTACCAGGCCCTCGTGCCGGGCGACACCGTGTTCAACCTGAGCCTGGTCAACTTCGTGGCCCTGGGCCTCACCGCGATCATCTGCGCCTTCGGCGCGCACGCCTACGTCGGCTGGCTGGAGCTCTGCTCCAAAACCTTCAAAAAAGCCCTGCCCCAGCCTTGGCGCCCGGGCCTGGGCGGTTTCCTGCTCGGCGTCCTCGCCCTCGGCCTTCTCCTCGTGTCCCAGCGCTGGCTGGGCAGCGACGCCCGCGTGCTGGCGGTCCTGGGCGAGGGCTATCCCATCCTCAATTCCGTGGTGCTGGCGGGAGCCATTCCGCTGCTCCTGCTCCTGGTCGCGGTGGGCAAACTGCTGGCCTCCGGGCTCACCGTCGGCTCGGGAGGCTCGGGCGGCGTGTTCGCGCCGAGCATGATCATCGGAGGCTGCCTGGGCGCCCTGGTCTTCGTGGGCCTGCAAACCCTGGGCTATTCCGACGGCAACCCCAAGGCCTATGTCCTGGCTGGCATGGCGGCCTTCTTCGCCGCGGGCACGGCCTGCCCCCTGGCCTCCCTGATCATCATCACGGAAGTCGCCCAGGGCTACCACATCCTGCCGGCCTTGATGTGGGTCGTGGCCCTGGGATACCTCCTACGCCCCCGTCCCGGCCTCTTCCGGGACCAGGTGCCCGGCGCCGCCGATTCGCCCGTGCACCGCGCGGAACTGGAGAGCGCCTTCCTGAGCTCGCGCACCGTGGGGCAATTGTGCCGGCGGGGGGACATCGCCACGCTAGGCGCCGGAAGGCCCTCGGCGCAGGCCTTGCGCGCGCTGGAAGGGCAGCGCTGCGCCCCGGTGCTGGACGCGCAGGGCCTGTATCTGGGTGTCGGCCCTTGGCCGCTTTCCGGCGGCAGGACCGCCAAGACCGGCAGGGGCCTGGTGGACCCGAGGCTCAGCCCGCTGCGCACGGACCAAAAATTGGGCGAAGCCCTGCGGGTCCTCAAGGCCTCCCAGGCCGAGGAATTGCCCGTGCTCGACGAGCAGGGAAGCGTGGTCGGCCTCTTCGCGTACCACGACATCGTGGCGCCGGCCTGATGCGCCGCGGGTCCCAAGGGCGGACAGCGTGAGCTATGACGTCGTGGTCCTGGGCGCCGGCGCGGCCGGCTGCATGGCCGCCATCCAGGCGGGCAAGCGGGGCCGCAAGGTGCTGCTCATCGACCAGGGCCGCCGCGTGGGGGGCAAGATCCCCATCTCCGGCGGCGGACGCTGCAACTTCACCAACCGGGGGGCCGCGGACGGCCACTATCTGGGCGCCAATCCGCGCTTCGCCCGCTCCGCCCTGGCCGCCTTCAGCGCGGAGGACGCGGAGGCCTGGGTGGCCGAGGCCGGCATCCCCTTCCATGAAAAGACCCTGGGCCAGCTCTTCTGCGACCGCAGCGCTCTGGATATCGTGGGCCTACTGGAACGGGACCTGCGCCAGGCTGGGGTCGAGCTGGGTTTGAACCGGAAGATCGACGGGCTCTCCCGTGACGGAGGCTTCAAGGTGTTCGGCCCGGGATGGGAAGCCAGCGCCCCCAAAGCCGTCTTGGCCCTGGGCGGACTGAGCTATCCCGTGCTGGGGGCCGGAGACTTAGCCTTCAGGCTGGCCCGTTCCTTCGGTCTGAAGGTTTTGGAGTGCGCGCCGGCTTTGGACGGTTTCGTGTTCGCCGCGGCCGAGGCCGCGCGTTTTGAAGGCCTTCAGGGTCTGGCCCTTCCCGCGTATCTGAGCGCGGAGGGCAAGGCCTTTGACGAAGCCATCCTGTTCACCCACCGGGGCTTGAGCGGGCCGGCGGCTTTGCAGGGCTCCTTGTACTGGCGTCCGGGCCAGTCCGTCACCGTGGATCTCTGGCCGGGCCAGGACGCCGAGGCCGAGCTCCTGGAATACAAGCGGGCGCAGCCGCGCCACAGCTATGAAATTTTCCTGGAGCAGCGCTTCCCGCGCCGCCTGGCGGAGCGCTGGGCCGCCACGGATCCCGTGGGCAGCGTCGCCCTGGTGCGCCTGCCCGACCAGGCCCTGCGCGAAGCCGCCGCCCGTTTGAAGGCCTGGCGCTTCATCCCCGCGGGCACGGTGGGCTGGCACAAGGCCGAGGTCACACGCGGGGGCGTGGACACGGCCGAGCTGGACCAGAAGACCATGGAATGCAGGAAGCTGCCGGGCCTCCACATCGTGGGCGAGGCGGTGGACGTGACCGGCGAATTGGGCGGCTACAATTTCCAGTGGGCCTGGTCCAGCGGCGCGGCCGCCGGACGCAACCTTTGACAGGAGCCATCATGTCGCCCTCATCTTCGGATTCCATCCGCGACCTTCTGGACATGTCCCACGCGGCCGGCGAGGAGGAGTCCTGGGTGCTCCATGGCGGAGGGAACTCCTCGGTCAAGGACTGGCACGTTTCCCGCCTGGGCAAGCGCGTCCGCGCCCTGTGGGTCAAGGCTTCGGGTTCGGACCTGCGGACGCTCCGGGAAAAAGATCTGGCCCCCCTTGATCTTGAGGCCCTGCTCCAGCTGCGGCGTTTCGACGCGCTCAGCGACGAGGCCATGCTCGAGGAGCTGGCCCTGGCCTCCCTGAAAGTGGGCGCGCCCCGGGGCTCTATCGAGACGCTGCTGCACGCCTTCCTTCCGGCGGCCTATGTTCTGCACACCCACGCCGACTCCACGGCGGCGCTCATGGACACGCCCCATTCCTTGAGGCATGTGGACCGCTGCTTCATGGGCGCGGTGGGTTTTGTTCCGTACCAGCGCCCCGGCTTCAGCCTGGCCCTGGCGACCTCGCGGCGCTATGCCGCCCTGTCGGTCCAGCGCAGCACGCCCTTGCGGGGCATCTTGTTGGACAAGCACGGCCTGGTGACCTGGGGGGACACGGCCCAGGAGGCCCTGGCCTGGACGCGGCGTCTTTTGGCCCGCTCCCGGCGCTATGTCACGGCTCCAAGCCGGCGCAAGGCCCCCCGGACCAAGCCGGTGGCCCGGCCCGCGGTCCCGTCCCTGAGGGACTGGATGCCGGCCCTGCGCGGAGCGCTCGGCCAAGCCGAGCGCCAGATACTGCATTGGGACGCGTCGCCCGCGGCCGTGGAGTTCTCCCTGCGCCCGGACGCCGCGGCCTTGTGCGCCGGCGGGCCCGCCACGCCGGACCACCTGCTCTACACCAAGCCGCGGGCCCTCTTCCTGGACCTGTCCGCCCGCCGTTCCGCCGCGGCCCTGGTGCAAGGGCGCGTGGCCGCCTACCGGCGCTGGTACGAGTCCTACTTCGAGCGCTACGCCCCCAAGAACTCGTTGCGCATGGACACGGCCCCGCGGGTGCTGGTGCTTCGCGGTCTGGGGGTGCTCACCACCGGCAAAGACCCGAAAACGGCCTTGATCGCCTCGGACATCTTCAGGCATTCCCGGTGGGTGCGCACGCACGCCGCGGCGCTGGAATCCTACACCTCCATCTCATTGAAACAGATCGGGGATTTCGAATACTGGCCGCTCGAGAACTTCAAGCTGACCCTGGCGCCGCCGGAAAAGGAGCTGTCGCGGCGCGTCGTGCTGGTGACCGGGGCGGGCCGCGGCATCGGCAAGGCCTGCGCCCTGCGGCTGGCCGAAGCAGGGGCCTGCGTCGCGGCGCTGGACCGGGACGCGGCCTCGGTCGGACGCGTGGCTGAGGAGATCAAGGCCGCCCAGGGGCCGGGCAGGGCCCTGGCATTGACCGCGGACATCACCGACGAGGGCGCCGTGGCCGCCGCCTTCGACTCCGTGCTTAGGCAGTGGGGCGGCCTGGACATGCTGGTGAACAACGCCGGCATCGCACGCACCGGGGCCGTGGAGAAGCTGAGCCTGAAGGATTGGAGGGACAGCCTTGAGGTCAACGCCACCGGGCACTTTTTGGTCGCCCGCGAAGCCGTGAAAATCATGAAGGCCCAGGGCCTGGGCGGATCCATGGTGTTCGTCAGCAGCAAAAATGTGCTGTCGCCGGGGAAGGACTTCAGCGCCTATTCCGCCAGCAAGGCCGCCCAGACCCAGCTCGCCAAGGTGCTGGCCCTGGAGCTGGCGCCCTTCGCGATCAGGGTCAATTCGGTCACCCCGGACGGCGTCTTCGAGGATTCCGGCCTGTGGGAGTCCATAGGGCCGTCGCGGGCCAAGGCCCAGGACATCGCCGCCGCGGACCTGAAGGATTTTTACGTCCAACGCAACCTGCTCCGCCTGGAAGTGCGGCCCCGGGACGTGGCCGAGGCGGTCCTGTTCCTCCTCAGCGAACGCTCTTCACGCACCACCGGAACGCTCCTGCCCGTTGACGGAGGCTTGAAGGACGCTTTCCCGCGTTGAGGCCTGTGGGACTGGTTTTAGATTTGGTAAATAAAACCCCGGTTCTTGACAATATTTAAAAAATATTTGACAATAATTAATATTTATTTGACAAAGAGGTTCCCATGTTTGACAAAAAAGACTTCATAAAAAAGGCTCTTTTGCTTATTTCCCAAGATGGTCGGGGCGTCCCCGCTGCTTTGGCATCCCAATTTGGTCTTTCCAGGCAGACCGTCCACAATCAATTGCAGGCCTTGGTGCGTGCGGGCCAAATTGCTTCCGAAGGCCACACGCGTGGCCTTCGCTATCGCTTGCTGCCACAAGAGAGCGTCGAAAAAAGCTACGAATGCCGGGACCTCTCGGAGGACAGGGTTTGGAGCGAGGCTGCGGCTCCCTTGTTGATGGATCTTCCGGAAAACGTTCGGGATATTTGGCATTATGGGATCACGGAAATCGTCAATAATGCCATCGACCACTCTGAATCTCCTACCGTGAGCATCGAGGTTCAGCGCAACGCATTGTTCACCGACGCATCTGTAAGCGACCGCGGTATTGGTATATTTTTCAAAATTCAGCAGGCATTGGGGCTTTACGACCCCCGCGCCGCGATCCTGGAGCTTTCAAAAGGAAAGTTCACCACTGATCCAAAGCGGCATTCCGGTGAAGGGATTTTTTTCTCTTCGAAAGTCTTCGATAACTTCAATATTCGTTCCCGCCGCCTGACCTACGCCCACAACATCGGCGATCCCCTGGGTACACTGAGCGATCACGGCCGTGAATCGGATGGCACTGTTGTGCGGATGAGGCTGCAAAACGACAGCGGACGGCTGACGAAATCGGTCTTCGACGAATTCGCAGCCCCCGAAGCTTATACCTTCGCCAAGACCCTTGTGCCGGTACGCCTGGCTCAATATGAGGGAGAGAAGCTGGTGTCCCGTTCCCAGGCAAAGCGGCTGACGCTGCGTTTTGAACAGTTTAGCCATGTCGTGCTGGACTTCGAGGGCGTGAGCGAGATCGGCCAGGCTTTCGGGGATGAATTGTTCCGAGTCTTCGCGCGAGAGCATCCAGCCATTGAACTAAGTCCGGTGAATATGACCACGGCGGTGGAACAGATGGTGCTGCGGGCGAGGGCAGCGTAGGAGGCTGAGTCGATAGCGCGAGCTTTAGCGCCGGGCATCGTGACGGCACAAAAAAGACCCCGGTTTTCACCGGGGTCTTTCGTTGGGTGCGGGGGCAGGACTTGAACCTGCAACCTTTGGGTTATGAGCCCAACGAGCTACCATTGCTCCACCCCGCGTCAGGGTGTCTTGCCTATAGATACGCCGGGAGGGGGCCTTCGGTTTTAGGGTCCCCTTTTCGGTGACCTTTGAAGCCGTCGATTTGGTGCCGGGGACCGGGCTTGAACCGGTACGGGGCTTTCGCCCCAACGGATTTTAAGTCCGTTGCGTCTGCCAGTTTCGCCACCCCGGCGTCGATCCGGTGCGGCGAAGGATGCAGACAATAGCCGCCCCTCCCCGCACTGTCAATCCCCGAATATGCGGGCCAGCGCCACACTTTATCCGAAAAGGGGCGGCTTGCCCACACGGATGTTTTCGGCCTTCGGGCCGCCCCCGGCCCCGCGGCCATTTACAGCCTTGTCCCCTTTCTTTATAGTACAGTCTTTCTGGGATCCGCGTGGAAATCCGCAATCCGGACAAGACCCATCTGTCCGCCGTCTTCTCGCTGCTTCAGGGCTGTTTTCCCGGCGCCTGGACAGGCGCGGAGCTGGAGGACCGGATCTTCTTTGACGCGCGCTACGACCCCAACCACGTGTGGATGGCGCGCGAACAGGGCAAGGTGCTGGGCCTGCTGGTGTCGGTGCAGGACGGCCCGCTGGCCTGGCTCAAGCTGGTGGCAGTGGACGAGGGCGCCCGCCGCCGCGGTCTGGGCCGCGACCTCCTGTCCAGGGCCGAGTTCCGCCTGGCCGGGGAGGGCGTCCGCGAGCTGCGCATAGAGCCGACTCCCCCGCGCGAGTTTCTGCCGGGCGTGGAAGCGGATTCCGCCGCGGTCGCGTTTTTTGAGGCCGAAGGCTTCCGCGCCTCAGGGAGCCTGGAGGCGCGCTGGGTCAGCCTTCCCGCCCTCAAGTCGACGCCCGCCGTCGAAGTGGACCGGCAGGCCGCTGCGGCCTTCGCCCGGGAGTTTTGCGGACCCCACTGGCCCTGGATCGAAGAGCAGCTCAGCTGGCGCCCCGCGCGCGCGGCTTATGGACCCGGCGTGGGCCTGTGCCTGGCGGATCCGGGCTTCAGCCTGGGGCCCTTGTGGCCCGCCCCCGCCGCGACGCAGGAGGCCCTGGCCGCCCTGGCCCAGGCCGCCCTGGGGGTGGCCCTGTCGGCGCCTGCGCGGCGCCCGGAAGGCCTGCGCCTGTGGCGCGTCGAGACGTCCATGCACCTGGCGGACTGGGGGCCCCTGGCCGACCTGCCCGTGTTTTCCCGAACCTACAACACCTACAGCAAGGCGCTGCTCTGAGGCGCCAGGAGACCGCTCCATGATCAAGATTTCCAAGCGCGCCGCCGGCATCCAGCCCTCCCCGACCCTGGCCATCACCGCCAAGGCCAAGAAGCTCAAGGCCGAGGGCAAGGATGTGGTCGGTTTCGGCGCCGGTGAGCCGGACTTCGACACCCCGGAGCACATCAAGGACGCGGCCATCGCGGCGCTCAAGGCCGGCTTCACCAAGTACACGGCCTCCGCCGGCACGGACGACCTGCGCGCGGCCATCGCCGCCAAGCTGGGCAAGGACAACGGCATCGAGGTGACGCCCGCCCAGGTGGTCGTCAGCAACGGCGCCAAGCACAGCCTGCAGAATCTCTTCAGCGTCCTGCTCAACGACGGCGACGAGGTCATCATCCCCGCGCCCTATTGGGTCAGCTACCCCGAGATGGTCAAGCTGGCGGGCGGCGTGCCGGTCATCGTCGACACCCTCGAGGAGGACCAGTTCCGCCTCAACGCCCGGGTGCTGGACCACCTGGCCAGCCCGCGCACCCGCGTGCTGGTGCTGTGCAGCCCCTCCAACCCCACCGGGGCCATGTACCACGAGTCCCACCTGCGCGCCCTGCTGGAGGTGGTGGTGAAGAAGGACCTGGTCGTCGTGGCCGACGAGATCTACGAGAAGCTCATCTACGGCGCGGCGAAGCACGTCAGCTTCGCGTCGCTGTCCAAGGAGGCCCTGGCGCGCACCGTCACCGTCAACGGCCTGTCCAAGGCCTACAGCATGACGGGCTGGCGCCTGGGCTATGCGGCCGGCCCCATCGAGGTGATGAAGGCCGTCGACAACCTGCAGAGCCACGCCGCCAGCAACCCGGTCAGCTTCGCCCAGAAGGGCGGTACCGCGGCGGTCACGGGCCCGCAGGACGCGGTGGAGGCCATGCGCAAGGAATTCGAGCAGAGGCGCGACATGATGGTGAACGCGCTGCGCGCCATCCCCTCGGTGACCTGCATCGAGCCCGAGGGCGCCTTCTACTGCTTCCCCAACATCAGCGCCTACTTCGACCGCCAGATCAATGGCCGCGTCATCCGCAACAGCACCGACTTCGCCGCGCTGCTCCTCGAGGAGGAGCTCGTGGCGGTGGTCCCGGGCGTGGACTTCGGCGCCGGCGACCACGTCCGCCTGAGCTACGCCACCGACCGAGGCAGCATCGTCAAGGGGCTGGAGCGCATCACCGCTTTCTGCGCGAAGCTGCAGCCGGCCGGGGACTGAGGCCGGGCTTGCCGCGCTCCCGCGAGGAGCTCATCCACCGCCGCTTCCTTCAGGAGAAATACCTGAACGCGGCGAGGGCGAAGCCGGGCCCCCAGGAACTGCGCATCGTGCTGGACCACCTCAAGCCGAACTTCAACGTCGGCAAGATCTTCCGCAGCGCCGACGCCTTCGGCGTGAGGGAGGTCCTCCTGGTGGGCATACCCTGGTTCGACCCGGCCCCGGCCGTGGGCAGCTTCAAGCACGTTCGCGCCCGCTTCTTCAAGGCCTTCGGCGAGGCCTACGCGGCGCTTCAGCTTGAGGGCGTGGCGGTGTTCAACCTGGAGATCGACGCGGGCCCTTCGCTGGCGGCCTTCGAGCTGCCCGAGCGCTGCGCCCTGGTGCTGGGCAACGAGGGCGTTGGCCAGAGCTTCAATCGCGCCGACTTCCCCGGCGTCGGGGCCCTGCGCATCCCCCAGTGGGGCAGGGCCCAGAGCCTCAACGTCAGCGTGGCGGCGACCCTGGGGATGTACGAGTACTGCCGCCGCTGGGCCAAGGATCCCGGGCCGGTCGGGCTTCCCGACCGCAACCGAGAAAAGCACGGTTCCCCCGCCAGCCGGCCCTGAAGGGCCGTTTCCGCACCACCGATTTAGGAGGAAGAACATGCGCAAGACCCTTAGCGTCCTCGGACTGGCGGGCCTCATGGCCCTCGGCGTATCCGCCTTCGCCGACGGCTCCTCGGCCGGCGTCGCCCCCGACGCGGCCTGGCACATGCTGGTCCTGGGCAACAACCGCTTCGTGGACGGGCTGGGCCTGGGCCCCCACCAGGACGCCGCCCTGCGCCGCGCCCTGTCCGCCCGCCAACACCCCTGGGCCGTGGTGGTCTCCGACTCCGACAGCCGCGTGACCCCCGAGTTCATCTTCGACCTGGGGCTCGGCGACCTGTACGTGGTCCGCGACGCCGGCAGCATCCTGAAGTCCGACGTGGAAGTCGCGTCCGTGGAATACGGCGTCGAACGCCTGGGCGCGCGCCTGGTCGTGGTGCTGGGCCATTCCGGCTCCGGCGTGGTCAAGGACGCCGTGGAACAGCGCGGCAAATCCGATTCCGCCGCGGGCCGCCTGGCCGCGGACGTGGCCCCGGCCGTGGACGAGGCCCGCGACCAGATCGGCGGGCTCTCCGGCGAGGCCCTGGAGTCGGCCGCGGTCGAGAAGAACGTGCTCCTGGAGATGAAGCGCCTGTTGAAGTCCTCACCCGCGATCGCGGACGACGTGAAGGCCGGCGACGTCAAGGTCATCGGCGGCGTCTACGACCTGGAGACGGGCCACGTGCATTGGCTGGGCGAGCACCCCTCGCAAGAGGACATCCTCGACGGGAAGAAGCCCTGAGGCCATGACCCGCACCGAGATTGCCGGCCTCTTTGAGCTGCCCTTCTTCGAGCTGCTGCACCGGGCCCGCGGAGTGCACGCGCGCTTTTTCCCCGAAGGGGAAGTGCAGCTGTCCACGCTGCTGTCCATCAAGACCGGCGCCTGCCCCGAGGACTGCGGCTACTGCGCCCAGAGCGCGCGCTACGAGACCCCGGTGGAAGCCGAGCCCCTGATGGACCCGCAGGCCGTGGTGGCCGAGGCCCGGAAGGCGGCGGCCACGGGCGCCACCCGCTTCTGCATGGGCGCGGGCTGGCGTCGCCTGGCCGACCGGGACCTCCCGGCCATGGAGGCCATGGTGCGCGGGGTCAAGGCCCTGGGCCTGGAGACCTGCATGACGCTGGGCATGATGGATTCCGGGCAGGCCTGCAGGCTGAAAGAGGCGGGCCTGGACTACTACAACCACAACCTCGACACCAGCCGGGAGTACTACCCCCAGGTGGTGGGCACCCGCACCTACGACGACCGCGTCGACACCCTGAAGGCCGTGCGCGGGGCCGGCATCAAGGTCTGCAGCGGCGGCATCCTGGGAATGGGCGAGAGCCGCGCCGACCGCGTGGGCCTGCTGCACGAGCTCAGCCTCCTGCCGGGCAGCCCCGAGAGCGTGCCCATCAACCGCCTGGTGCCCATCCCCGGCACGCCCCTGGCCGCGGCCAAGCCGCTGGTGGACGATTTCGAGTTCGTGCGCACCATCGCCGCGGCGCGCATCCTCTTCCCCCGGGCCCACGTGCGGCTGTCTGCCGGGCGCGAGGGCATGGACGACAGCCTGCAGGCCCTGTGCCTCTACGCCGGCGCCAACAGCATCTTCTACGGCGAGCGCCTGCTGACCACCGGCAACCCGCAGGTGGAGCACGATCTCGGCCTTCTGAAGCGCCTCGACCTCAAGCCCGAGGCGGCCTAGGCCCCGGGCGCGATTCCTTCTCCGGTAGGTTCCGGAGAAGGTGAAGACACGGTAAAAACCCCCGGTTTTTCCGTGGAAGGGGGGCCCCCGCGAGGGAGGCCCTGTGGAGCGCGGATATCCAGGACGCGCCCCGAATAAATCCTTCTGGTTTTTGGAGCGTGACCATGTCGGTGTACTGCAAGGCGCTGCAATGCCGCGAATGCGGCAAGGAATACCCCCTGGAAGCCCGCTACGTCTGCGAATTTTGTTTCGGGCCGCTCGAAGTGGCCTACGACTACGAGAAGATCAAGAAGCACATCACCCGCGAGAAGATCGAAGCCCGGCCCCTGACGATGTGGCGCTACAAGGAGTTCCTGCCGGCCAACGGCGACGACCCGGTGAGCCTCCAGGAGGGCTACACGCCCCTGCTGCGGGCGCGCAACCTCGGCGCCCTGCTGGGCCTGAAGGAGCTCTGGCTCAAGAACGACTGCGCCAACCCGACCCACAGCTTCAAGGACCGCGTGGTCAGCGTGGCCGTGACCAAGGCGGTGGAGCTGGGCTTCAAGACCGTCAGCTGCGCCAGCACCGGCAACCTGGCCAACGCGGTGTCGGCCTACGGCGCCCGCGCCGGCATGGTGCGTTACGTCTTCATCCCCGCCAACCTCGAGGCGGGCAAGGTGGTGGCCAGCAACGTCTACCAGCCGCACCTGGTGAAGGTGGAGGGCAACTACGACGAGGTGAACCGGCTCTGCTCCGAGATCGCCGGCAAGCACCGCTGGGCCTTCGTCAACATCAACGTGCGCCCCTACTACGCCGAGGGCAGCAAGACCTTGGGCTTCGAGGTGGTGGAGCAGATGGGCTGGAAGGCGCCCGACCACGTGGTGGTGCCCATGGCCAGCGGCAGCCTGCTGACCAAGATCTACAAGGCCCTGGGCGAGTTCCACAAGACCGGCCTCATCGGGGAGCCGCACACCCGCGTCAGCGGGGCCCAGGCCAACGGCTGCTCGCCGATCAGCACGGCCTTCCTGGAGGGCTCGGACACCTTCAGGCCTGTGAAGCCCAACACCATCGCCAAGAGCCTGGCCATCGGCAACCCGGCGGACGGCTACTACGCCCTGCAGGCCATCAAGGCCTCCGGCGGCGCGGCGGAGCGGGCCAGCGACGAGGAGATCATCGAGGGCATCAAGCTGCTGGCCTCCACCGAGGGCATCTTCGCGGAGACCGCGGGCGGCGTGACCATCGCCTGCCTGAAGAAGCTGGTGCAGTCGGGCAAGATCCGCCCCGACGAGAAGACCGTGGCCTACATCACGGGAACGGGCCTCAAGACCCAGGAAGCCCTGCACGGGCACCTGGAGGAACCCCGGGTGATCAAGCCCAACCTGGCCGCGTTCGAGGCCAGCCAGAAGACCCTAGCCCTCACCTAACCTTTTTAGGATCCAGGAGACGCCATGCCCGTAAAAGTCCTCATCCCGACTCCCCTGCGCAACCTCACCGCCAACGCCGCCGAGGTGCTCCTCGACGCCGCCACCGTGGGGGCCATGATCGAGGGCCTGGAGGCCAAGCACCCCGGCCTCAAGGAACGCCTCTGCGACAACACCGGCAAGCTGCGCCGTTTCGTCAACGTGTACCTCAACGAGGAGGACATCCGCTTCCTCCAGGGCGAGGCCACGGCCCTGAAGGACGGCGACGAGGTGTCCATCGTCCCGGCCATCGCCGGCGGCTGCTGACATGGCCGCGGCGAAGAAACGCAAGGCCGCCGCGCGGCCCGGCTCCGGGCGCTCGGCGATGCTCTCCCGCCCCCTGGAGCTCGATTTCCCGGCCCGCCTGGTCGGCAAGCCGGTGCTCTACGAGCTGGTGAAGCGCTTCGACCTGGTCCCCAACATCAAGCGGGCCAACATCACCCAGGCCTTCGGCTACATCCAGCTCGAGCTCAAGGGCAGCGTCGCGAACATGGAGGCCGCCATGTCCTACCTGAAGAAGGTGGGCGTGGGCGTGTCCCCGATAGAAAAGGACGTGGTCGAAAGCTGAGTCGCGCATGGGGAGGCTTGGCCATGGAGCAGGAGCCCGGGAAAAAGGCCGAAGGGGTGATGACCCTGAAGGTCGCAGCCACGAGCAATCCGGCCACGGTGGCCGGGGCCATCGCCAACAACGTCCGCGAAGGGCGCGCGGTTGAGCTGGTGGCCATGGGCCCCAACAGCGTCAACCAGTCCGTCAAGGCCCTGGCCATCGCCCAGGAATACCTGCGCGAGGATTTCATCGCGCTGGCCTGCCGGCCCGAATTCATGCACCTCACCATAGCCGGCCAGGAAAAGAGCGCCATCAAGCTGGTGGTCCTCACCAAGCCGGCCTGAAGCAAGCCCCCACACCCCCCACCCAAGCCCCCATGATCCAGGCCTATCTCGGCAAATCGCCCCGCTCCACGGGCGCCGCGCGCGTCCATTCCACGGCCGTGCTCATCGGCGACGTGGTGCTGGGCGACGGCGTGAGCGTGTGGCCGCAGGCCGTGCTCCGGGGCGACTACAACTCCATCACCGTGGGCTCCGGCACCAACATCCAGGACGGCGCCGTGGTGCATAACGACCACGGGCATCCGGCCGTCATCGGCGCGGACTGCGTCATCGGGCACCGCGCGGTGGTGCACGGCTGCGTCATCGGCGACCGCTGCCTCATCGGCATCGGGGCCATCGTGCTCAACGGGGCCGTGGTCGGCGACGAGTGCGTGATCGGAGCGGGGGCCCTGGTGCCCGAGGGCAAGACCATAGCCCCCCGCTCCCTGGTGCTGGGCGTGCCCGGCCGCGTCGTGCGCCCGGTGAGCGAAGAGGAACTGGAGCGGACCAAGGCCGGGGCGGAGCACTACCGCGGCTACGCCCAGCGCGAGCTGGACCTGATGCCGGAGGCGGGCTGATGCCGGGCCAAGCCGACCTTGAGGCCTGCCTGGCCGAGGCCCGCGCCGGCTCGCTGAGGCCGCTGGTGCTCATCTACGGCGACCAGGAATACCTGGTGCGCCAGGCCTACGACCGCATCCTGCAGGCCCTGGTGCCGGAGGACGCGCGGGCCTTCAACCTGGAGCAGTTCGACGGCGCCCGCGCCGAGGTGCGCGTGGTGCTGGACAGCCTGGCCACGCCCTCCATGATGGGCGGCCCCAAGGCCGTGGGCGTCTACGACGCCCGCTACTTCCAGTCCAAGGCCGACTCCGGCGACCTGCTGGCCCGGGCCGCGGAGAAATGGAGGGCCGGCGAGGCCCTCCCGGCCCTGCGGCAGCTCGGGCGCGTGGTGGCCCTGGCCTCCTGGACCTGGGAGGAGGCCGCCCAGGCCGACGCGTCGCAGTGGGCCGAGGCCGCGGACCTGGACGAGGAAGGCGCGGCCGAGGCCATGCGCTGGGTCGGCGAGGCCGTGGCCCAGGCCCTGCGTTCGGGCCTGGAGCAGCCCTCCCAAGGCGACGAGGCCGACGCGCTCGAGGCCGGGCTCGCCCGCCTGCTGGAGCAGGGCGTCGCCGGCGCCAACCTGGTCTGCGCCTGCTCCGGCGCGGACCAGCGCAAGAAGCTCTTCAAGCTGTTCCACGAAAAAGGCCGGGTCCTGGACTTCAAGTCCAGCGAGCGCGGCGAGCAGGTGGTGCAGACGGGGCGGGCCTTTCTGGCGAACCTGCTGAAGCAGAAGGGCCTCACCATGAAGCCGCGGGTGGGCGAGCGCCTGGTGGTTTCCGCGGGCAAGGACCTGGGGCTCCTGGAGCAGGAGCTGTCAAAGCTGGAGGCCTGGGTGTGGCCGCGCACCGAGGTCAACGAGGAGGACCTGGCCGTGGTCTGCCTGGCCCCGCCCGAGGAGAAGGTCTTCGCCATCCTCGACGCGCTGGCGGCCCGCAACCCCGTCCTGGCCTACCGCCAGGTCCGCCATTTCCTGGCCCAGGACAAGGACGCCCGCTACCAGATCTTCGGGCTGCTGTGCACCGAGGTGCGCAAACTGATCCTGATGCGGGCCCTCATCGACGAGGAACGGGTGCCGGCGAGGATCAACGACGCCAACGCCTTCAAGGCCCAGGTCCACGAGACCCTCGGCCGCGAACTGCCGCCGGCCCTGGCCGCGGCCTGGCGCAGGACCAACGCCTGGGCCCAGTTCCAGGCGCTCAAGCGCGCCCGCGCCTTCGACGCCCGCCAATTGCGCGGACTGCTGGAATTCCTAGCGGAAAGCGACGTCCGGCTCAAGAGCGGCGGCGCGACCCACGAGGCCGTGTTCGAGGAATTGATCATGCGTTTTTGCGGCGTGCGCGAGGAAGCCGCGCTTTGACCTCCGCCATCCGTGCCGCGGCCTGCGCCGCGCTTCTCGCAGCCCTTTTTCCCGCCTTCAGCGCGGGCGCCCCGGCGCTTCCCGCCCCGGCGCCGGCCTCCCTGTCCTCGTCGGGGGGCATGGCCGGCGCGGACGCCCTGCTCGCGGCGGGCCAGGACGCGGAAGCGGCCAGGGCCTACGGGGCCCTGGGCGCCCAGAGCGGCGCCAAGCGCGAAGGCTGGCGCCAGAACAACTGGGGCCTGGCCCTGCTGCGCCTGGGCAAGCCGGCGGCCTCGGTGGACCACTTCCAGACCGCGGTGGACGTCGACCCCTCCAACTTCATCGCGCGCGCCAACCTGGGGGCAGCCTGGGAGCGGGTGGGCGACCTGACCAAGGCCGTGGACGTCTACCGGCGCGCCCTGGAGCTGGTCCGCTCCGGCAACCGCGCCCTCGCCCGCGGCCGCAGCCAGCCGGACGCGGACGAGGAGGCGCACGAGAACCTGGCCGCGCCCGCGCCCCAAAACGCCGTTCCGCGCCTGCTGGAGAAGGACTGCCCCCTGTCCGGCGACGCGCTCAAGTCCGCCCTGGCCAGGGCCAACGCGCTCCTGGACAAGGGACTCTACGCGCAGGCCGGCGCGGCCTACGCCGCCCTGGGCAGGACCGCCCCGCCGGAGCGCGAAAGCTGGCGCCTGAACAACTGGGCCCTGTGCTACCTGCGCCTGTCCGACCCCTCCTCCGCGCGCGAACGCCTGGAGCGCGCGGTGCAGGCCTTTCCGGCCAACCGCGTGGCCTGGAACAACCTGGCCATGGCCTACGAGCAGCTGGGCCAGACCGACCTGGCCGAGATGGCACTGGCCCGGGGAAGCGGGGGGCGCCGCGCCTTCGGCTCCGACCCCCAGCGCCTGGAGCTCGTGCGCCTGAAGCTCGCCTTCGCCGCGGAGCGCAAACGCTGGGAAAGCCTGCGCCGATGAGGGCCCTTGGATTGCTCCTGGGCCTGCTGGCCATAGGCATGGGGCCGGCTTGCGCGGCGCCGGCCGAGGAGCTGTCCCGCTTCACCTGCGAGCGTCCGCGGCCCTGGGAGGCCGGCGCCCTGCGCAACGTGTCCGTGGCGGCCTCCCTGGTGGACAAGATCGTGCTGGAGCCGGGCGCGGTGTTCTCCTTCAACCAGACCATGCTGGCCGGGGACGGGCGCTTCGCCGCGGGCACCAGCTTTCTGGGCGGCCGGGAGGTCAAGTCCGTGGGCGGCGGCATCTGCCAGGTGAGCTCGGGGCTCTACAACGCCGCCCTGCTGGCGGGCCTGGACGTGGTGGAGCGCTCCAGCCATAGCCTCTACGACCCGCGCGAGGCCTATGTCGTGCCGGGCCGGGACGCCATGGTGTCCCGCGGGGGGCACAGCGATTTCCGTTTCAGGAATTCCACGGCCGCGGACCTGACCATCGAGGCGCGGGCCCGGGGCGGGCGCCTGACCGTGGCGCTGATGGGGACCCAGCACCGGCCGCGCCGGCGCTGGGTAGAGGCCACGGTCCTGCACCGCTATCCGTCCCGCGTGGTCGAGGTCCCCGACCCCAGCCTGCCTTGGGGGGCCTGCCGCCAGATGAACCGCGGCTTCGACGGCATCAGCGCCTCCAGCCGCCTGTGCTGGGTCGAATCCGACGGCATCACGCGCTGCGCGGAACTGGGCGTGGACCATTACGAGCGCGTGGACGAAGTGTGGCGCGTGGGCGCGCCGGAAGGGAAGCCATGAAGGCCAGACCGCTGATCATCGCGCTGTCCCTCTGCGCCGGGCTGCTGATCAGCCTGAGCTTCCGCTACCAGGTGACGCACCTGCGCCAGGAGCAGCGCCGCACGGTGTGGCTGGCCTATGTGCGCGGCCCCTTGAAGCTGTATGTGCAGGGCAGCCGAGACGGCGCGCTTCTGCTGAAACCCAGGCGCCTCAGCGCCAAGCAGAAGAACCGGCTGGGGGACGCCGTGGAGGCGATAGACCAGTCCTGGACCGAGGTCTCCGCGCAGCAGCAGGATTTCCAGGCCGACACGGCCTTCGGCGACCTGGACCAGGCCGTGCTCTGGCACACCACCGCCAGCCAACTGGCCGACACCTGGCCGAAGCTGGATCGCAGCGACCTGAGCGAGATGTCCATGGCGCGCCAGGCCCAGCGGGGGATCCAGCGCAATTTGGCCATCCGGGTTTCCCAGGAATGGGCCGTGATGCAGCAGGAATTGGCCTGGTCCCCGGCGGAACTGGCGGAATCCCAGGCCGCGGTGGACGCTTTGATGAAGCCCCTGCCTTAAGCGAAATCTGACCGATTAATTAAGGAAAACGATTGTCTTTAAAGGCCCCCTACGCTTGACTCTGGCTTTGAAAGAGTGTTATTTTCCATCATGGAAGTCCATTCCAGCCATTAAAACGCAGAGGATGCCATTAAACTTCGCCGGATCCATTTTTTTTGGCTTTTGATGGCCTTGGCAGGCCCGGCCCGGGCCGTGGAATACGCCAATTCCGTCCTGGATTTGGGCGTGGGCGCCCGGGCCTTGGGCATGGGCGGGGCCTTTGTGGGGCTTGCGGACGACTCCACCTCCACCTATTGGAATCCGGCCGGACTGACGGGCATCAAGAATTTTGAAGTGAACGCGGCGGAACAGGGGCAGCAGACCGCGGCCCTGGATCTGGGCACCAACGACGTCGGCAGCGACTACATCTTCCTTTCCGGCGGCTGGACCCTGCCCCAGGTCGGCAGTTTCGGCCTGTCCCTGACGCGTTTCGCGGTGAACGGCATCCCCCAGATCCCCAACCAAAACACCTGCGGGACCTGCCCTCCGCCCGACCAGAAAGGCACCTTCGGCACTTCGGACACGGGCGTATTCCTGAGCTATGCCCGTTCCGTGGCCCCGGCCCTGGACATGGGGGTCACGGTCAAGACGCTCTTCGGGGGCACGAACGGGCTGCAGGCGGACCCCACCAACAACATCAGCGGCAACGCGGACTACTACTACCTGGGCCTGGACCTCGGCTTCAAGCTGAAGTTCGGCGCCCTCAGCCCCGCGCTGGAGGGCCTGTCCCTGGGCCTCAACCTGCAGGACCTGCTCAACACCGGGGTCAAGTGGAGCAACACCCCCACCAGCCCGGACGAAAGCGTGACCGCGAACCCGAAAACGGGGCTGGCCTATACCCTGCCCTTCGCCTACCTGGAGGACGCCCACACCGTGGTGAACCTGGCCCTGGACGTGGACCCCACGGTGTACGCGCCCAGCACGCTCATCCACTACGGCGCCGAGGTCTGGTACAAGGACACCATCGCCATCCGCGGCGGCATGATGCAGTTCACGGACAGCCCGCAAAGCAGCGAACCCAGCCTGGGCGCCAGCTTCAAGTACGCCATTTTGCAGGTGGACTACGCCTACATCTATTATGAGCTCACGCCCATTGAGTACCTGGATTTGACCATACGCTGGTAGGCGGCCGGAAAAAGGCCGCCTAAGGCGGCGAAAACCCTTTGTTTTTTAGGTTTTTTTCGTTTAAACCCAGGCCCCTACGGCGTAATATTAGGTGCAAAGCCCCCTTGATTCCGACTTGTGAGGCAACCCGACAGCATGGCCCTCCTCGGCCTCGCCCTTCGTTTTTTCGCATCCCTGGCATTGTGGCCGCTGGCGGGCAGCTTGGGCCTGGCGCTGGGCCGCTTGCTGGCGCATCTGCCCTGGACCCAGGGGGACCTGCCCTGGTTCGCGGGCGGATTCCTCGCCTATCTGGCCGTGCAGATCTTCTTTTGGAAGCCCCTGTTCATCTACGTGATGGGCCATGAACTGACCCATGCGCTGGCCGCCGTGCTCCAGGGCGGCCAGGCCGACGACCTCCATGTCAGCACCAAGGGCGGCAAGGTGCGGGTGAACCGCAGCAACTTCATCGTGAACCTGGCCCCCTATTTTTTCCCCATCTACACGGCCCTGGCCTGCCTGGTGTGGGCCGTTGCTGCGGACCGCTTCCTGCCCTGGATCGCGGCCCTGATCGGCTTCACCCTGGCCTTCCATTTCGCCCTGACCCTTTTCTCCCTGAAACAGCACCAGAGCGACATAGCCGAAGTGGGGTGGTTTTTCGCCATCCCGTTGATCCTGGCCTTGAACCTGGTCATCTGCGTGCTGGTCCTGCGCCTTGTGGCGCCCGGGCCGGTGTCGTTGAGGGCCTATTTCCTGGATTCGTGGGACACCCTGAGCGCCGGAGCGCGCTGGGTGCGCCTGCGCGTCTAAACCGAAGAGGACCATGCCGAACAAAACTTTCGTCCTGGATACGAACGTGCTGGTGCACAACCCCAGCGCCCTGTTCCTGTTCGACGACAACAAGGTGATCATCCCCCTGGTCGTGATCGAGGAGCTGGACAACCTCAAGAAATACCTCGATGAACGCGGCCGCAACGCCCGCGCGGTGTCCCGCTACCTGGACGAGCTGCGCGACCAGGGCGACCTGGTGAAGGGCGTGCCCCTGCCCAAGGGCGGCCTGGTGCGCGTCGAGCTCAACATGAACGGCCCCCTGCCGCCGGCCCTGGACTCCGACAAGGTCGACAACAGCATCCTGCGCACGGCCCTGATGCTCAGCAAGCAGGGCGAGGACGTGCGCTTCATCAGCAAGGACATCAACGCCCGCATCAAGGCCGGGGCCTTGGGGCTCTTGGCCGAGGATTTCGAGAACGCCAAGGTCGACATCGGCAGCCTCTACCGCGGCTGGGCTGAACTGAGCGTGGGCAAGGACCTCATCGACGCCCTCTACCGCGACAAGATGCTGCCGGACGCGCGGGCGCTGGGCGCCGGGCCCTTCTACCCCAACCAGTTCCTGCTCCTGCGCAGCGTCGAGAACCCGAACCACAGCGCCGTCGCGCGCCTGGACAAGGACCTGGCGGCCCGCCCCATGGTCTGGGGCGAGAAGGACGCCTGGGGCATACGCGCGCTCAACGTCGAACAGAAATTCGCCATGGACCTCCTGCTGGACGACGCGGTAGAGCTGGTCACCCTGGTCGGCACGGCCGGCACGGGCAAGACCCTGCTGGCCATGGCCGCCGGCCTGCAGAGGGTGGTGGAGGACAAGAAGTACAAGAAGGTCCTCATCTCCCGGCCCGTCGTCCCGCTGGGCAAGGACATCGGCTACCTGCCCGGCACCAAGGACGAGAAGCTGCGGCACTGGATGCAGCCCATCTTCGACAACCTGGAGTTCCTCACCAGCCAGGGCAACGACGAGGAGGACGCCGGCAGCCACGTGGACTACCTCGTGGAGACCAACAAGCTGGAGCTGGAGGCCGTCACCTACATCCGCGGGCGCAGCCTGCCGAAGCAGTGGGTGGTGGTGGACGAGGCCCAGAACCTGACGCCCCACGAGGTCAAGACCATCGTCAGCCGCGCCGGCGAGGGCACCAAGGTCGTGCTGACCGGGGACCCCTACCAGATCGACAACCCCTACCTCGACGCCGAGTCCAACGGGCTGGCCTACCTGGTGGAGAAGTTCAAGGGCCAGCCCTGCTTCGGGCACGTTACGCTGTCGCGCACGGAGCGCTCCCAACTGGCGGCCTTGGCGGCGCAACTGCTCTAAGCCGGATCCCGGCGCAGGCCGGCTGGAAGGCTGGCTTCTTTTCCCCCGCCGGACATGGGTATGAACAAGTATCTGCTTCTGCGTTTTTCCTCGCTCGGCGACGTGGTCCTGGCCACCTCCGCCGCCCGCCTGATCCGCGGGCGGCGGCCGGACGCGCGCGTGGTGTTCGCCACCAAGGCGGCCTTCGCGCCCGTCCTGGCCGGCCAGCAGGACATCGACGAGGTGTGGGCGCTGCGCCAGGGCGAGTCCCTGGCCGCCCTGGTCTCGCGGGTGCGCGCGGCCAAATTCGACGCGGTGGTGGACCTCCACTCCGGGCTGCGCGCCCGCGCGCTGGGCCTGCTGTCCGGCGCCCCGGTGCGACGCTGGAAGTCCCAGGGCCTCAACCGCCGCCTGCGGGTGCACATGCCCTTCATGGCCGTGCCCCTGCCCGAGCCGGTGCACACGCGCTTCGCCCGCGCCGCAGCCGCGGCCCTGGGGGAGGCGCTCGGCGAGGGTCCCGCCCCCCTGCCGCGGCTGGGCCTGGATCCGGCCGCCGCGGCCTGGGCCGGGGACTGGCTGAAGGCGCAGGGCCTGATGCCGGGCCAGAAGCTGCTGGCGGTGGCCCCGGGCGCCGCCTGGGCCACCAAGCGCTGGGGCGTCGACCACATGGCCCAGTGCCTGGACCTGGTCAGCGAGTTCGACAAGGTGCGTTTTTTGCTCTTGGGGAGCGCCGCGGAAGGCCCGCTCCTGGACTCCCTGCAGGCCGCCATGCGCAAAAGCCGGCCCATGGCCCTGCGCAGCGACCGCGAGACCGGCGACTTGGGCCGGCTGGCGGCCCTGATCGCGCGCTCGGACCTTTTTCTCGGCCACGACTCCGGCCCCATGCACGTGGCCGACGCGCTGGGCGTGCCGGTGACGGTCCTCTTCGGCCCCACGGTGGAGGCCTTCGGGTTCTATCCCCTGGGCGCGGGACGGCGCGTTTTCGAGAGGGACCTGGACTGCCGGCCCTGCTCGGTCCACGGCACCGCGAGCTGCCCCCTGGGGCACCACGACTGCATGAAAACCATCGAACCCTTCGGCGTCGCCCTCCACCTGCGCCGCGGCCTGGGCCTGGAAAAGGCGGCCGCGTGAGGGCCGCGGCGCAGTCAAAGCCGGCCCTCTCCATCCTGGTGCTGGCCAAGGATGAGGCCGCGTGCCTGCCGGATTTTTTCGCGGCCCTGAAGCCCCTACGCCTGGCCCATGAGGTGGTGCTGGTGGACACGGGCAGCCGGGACCGGACCCGGACCCTGGGCGCCCGTCTCGGCGCCAGGATCCTGAGGGCCCCTTGGGAGGGTTTCGCCGCCACCCGCAACCGCGCCATCCCCCAGTGCCGGGCGCCCTGGATCTTGGTGCTGGACGCGGATGAGAACCCGGACGGGGCCCTGCTGGCGGCCATTGAACGCGCCGTGAACCTGGAGCCCGCGGGCCTCTGGTCCGTGAACCGGCTCAACTATTTCCTCGGCACGCCCGTGCGCCACAGCGGCTGGAGCCCCGACCGCCACCTGCGCCTCTTCCGCAAGGGCGAGGCGCTCTTCAACGCCCGCCTGGTGCACGAAGGCATGGAGGCGGTCCGTCCAGGCGCCGCGGTGCGGCGCCTGGACGGCCTGCTGCACCACCACAGCTACCCCGACCTGTCGGGATACCTCCAGCGCATGAACCGCTACACCAGCCTGCAGGCCGAGGAGCTGCTGCAAGGGAAAGGCGCCCACCCGGCCGCGGCCCTGGTGCGCATGCTGGCCGATCCGCCCCTGACCTTCCTGAAGATGTTCGTGCTGCGGCGCGGCTTCATGGACGGCGGGCTGGGCCTCAACCTGGCCCTGCTGTCGGCCTCCTCCACCTTTTGGAAGTACGCCAAGTGGTGGCACCGTTCCTGGATGGCCAAGGGCGGCAAGCCGGGCCCCCCCTGGCCGCTGAGCGAAGCGGACGCCAAGGAGCTGGCGTGAGCCGCGCCCTCGACCCGCAGCGCATCCTCTGCGTGGCGCCCAACTGGGTGGGAGACAGCCTTTTTTTCCTGCCGGCGGTGGACGCGCTGAAGCGGCGTTTCGCCGGCGCGGAACTGGACCTGCTCGCCCGGGCCTCCATCGCCGCGCTGCTGAAGGACGGCGGGCGCTTCGACCGGGCCTACAGCCTGCCCGCGGGCACCGGTCGCTGGCATCGCTTCCAGGCCTTGTGGAAGCTGCGCCAGCGGCGCTACGACCTCGCGGTGGTTTTCCCGGACAGCTTCAGCACGGCCCTGGCCGCGCGCCTGAGCGGCGCCGGCGTGCGGGTCGGCCGGGTCGGCGAGGGCCGCGCGCCCCTGCTCAGCCGCGGCTACCGCCTGCCGCGCCGCGACCGCTCCCGGCACGTGGTGGACGAATACCTCGACCTGGCCCTGGCCTGCGGCGCGGAGGCCGATGCCTCCCAGCGCATGCCGCGCCTGGCGCCGCCCTCAACGGGCATGGAGGAGCGCCAGCGCCTCTTCCGCGAACACGGGCTCGGCGCGGGCCTGCTGGTGGGCCTTTGCCCGACCTCCGCCTTCGGGCCCTCCAAACAATGGCCCGCGCGCCACTGGGTGGAACTGGCCCGGCGCCTGAGGGAGCTCCGCTACAGCGTGGTCTTCTTCTGCGCCCCTTTGGAGCTCGACGCGGTGGCGCCCATGGCCAGGGAAGCCGGGGGAGCGGCCGTGCTCGCCCCCAGCCTGCCGGGCCTGGCGGCCTGTTTGCAGGCCTGCGAAATGGTGGTGGCCAACGACTCCGGCCCGCTGCACATGGCCGCCGCGGTGGGCGCCCGCTGCCTGGGCCTCTACGGGCCCATCGATCCGCGCTGGTCCGCGCCGCAGAGCCCGCGGGCCCAGGCCCTCTATCTGGGCCTGTCCTGCAGCCCCTGCTTCGCCAAGGTCTGCCCGCTCAAGCACCACGACTGCCTTGAAACCCTCGGGGTGGACCAGGTGCTCGACGCCTTCCAGCAGCTGCTCAAACGATGAAGCCCAGGCGCGTGCTCTACGTCGACTACTACAGCTCCATCGCCGGCGGGCAGGTGGTGCTGCTGAACACCTTCAAGGCCCTCGACCGCAGCCGCTACACGCCCATCCTGGCCCTGCCCCACGACGGCCCCATGGTCGAGGAGGCCCGCCGCGCCGGCGTGCCGGTGTACCTGGTGCCCATGAAAAAGGCGCGCTGGCGCCGGCCCTGGGAGGCCATACCCGCCACCCTCGCCCTGGCCGGGCTGATCCGCTCCCAGGGCGTGGAGCTGGTGGAGGCCAACTGCTATCCGGCCAACAAATTGGCCGGGCCCGCGGCCTGGCTCGCCGGGGTCCCCTGCCTTTGGCACAAGCACATCCTGGCCCGGCGCAAGGGCAGCACCACCGCGCTGCTGTGGCGCCTCTACGCCCGCCTCAACCGCAAGGTGCTGGGCGCCTCCGAGGCCGTGGTGGCGAGCCTGCGGGCCATGGGCATCCCCCAAGCCAAGCTGGTGCGCATCTACAACGGCATCGACATCGCCCTGGTGGCCAAGGCCAAGCCCCTCAGCCCGGCGCAACGGCGCGCCGCCGGCTTCCCCCCCGCCCCGGTGGTCGGGGTGGTGGCCGTGCACCGCACGCACAAGGGCCTCGACATTTTCCTGCGCGCCTGCAAGATCGTGGCCGCGCAACACCCCAAGGCGCGCTTCGTGATCGTCGGGGACCCGGCCCACGCCGAAGAGGGCATGGAAGCCTCCATCCAGGCGCTGGCCGCCGACCCGGCCCTCAGGGGCCGGGTGCGCCTCTTCCCGGGCCAGCGCGAGGTCCTGCCCTGGATGCGCAGCTTCGACATCCTGGTGTCGCCCTCGCGCTGGGAGGTGGGCGCGCCCCTGGTGCCCATGGAGGCCATGAGCCTGGGCGTGCCGGTCGTCGCCACGGACCGCAGCAGCGGCGAGCTGATCCGCGACGGCAAGGACGGACTGCTGGTCCCCAGCGAGGATCCCGAGGCGCTGGCTTATGCCATCCTGCGCCTGCTCAAGGAGCCGGCCCTCGCCAAGCGCCTGGCCGCGCAGGCCCGCCGCACGGTGCGCGAGCGCCACAGCCTGGGCCGCTACGCCGGCGACCTGATGGCGGTCTATGACGAAGTCCTGGCCCCTTCCAACGCGGGGGCCTGAGGTGGCCGCGGGCTTTGGGCGCGAAGCGGTGCGCTCCATCCTGCTGGTCAAGCTGCGGGCCATCGGCGACGCGGTGCTGACCCTGCCCAGCCTGCAGGCCCTGCGCCTGGGCTTCCCCCGGGCCCGCATCACTGTACTGGCCCCTCCGGCCTCGCTGGGGGTCTACCGCGACGACCCGCGCTGCGACGAACTGCTCGCCTACGACCGCGCGGCCCTGGACGGCTTGGTCCCCCAGGCCCTCTTCTTCGCCGGGCTGCGCCGGCGCGAGCCGGACCTGGCGGTCTGCCTGCACGCGAGCTTCCGGACGGCGCTGATCGCCCTTGCGAGCGGGGCCCCCTGGCGCTCCGTGCGCAACCACAGCGGACCGGACTGGTTCTGCAACCTGCCCGCCGCCGAGCCCAAGGAGCCCAAGAGCATCATCCAGCGCGACTTCGACGCCCTGCGGGCCCTGGGCCTGCGCCCCAGCGACGAGCGGCCGCGCATGGCCATCCCGCCCAAGGCCCTGGCGGACGCCGCCGGCCGCTGGAAGGCCCTGCGCCTGAAGCCGCGCACGGTCCTGCTCTTCCCCGGGGCTGGGAAGCCGGAGAAGCGCTGGCCCCTGGAGAAATTCCTGGCCCTGGCCAAAGCCCTGCGCCCTTCCAAGGCCGGAGTCCTTTTCCTGACGGCCCCGGACGAGGCCGGCCTGGCCGCCCAGGCCAAGGCCGCTGGCGCGGCTTGGGCCAGCGTGGCGGACCTCAAAGTCCTGGGCGCCCTGTGCAGGCGATCGGGAGCGGTGATCGGCAACGACAGCGGCCCGCGCCACATCGCCGCCGCGTCGGGGGCCAGGACCCTGACCCTTTTCGGGCCCGAGACCCTGAGGGAATGGCACCCCTACGCCAGGGAGGACGGGCATTGGGCCTTGCAGACCGGCACCGCCAGGGTTGAGGATATCCCCGTGGACACGGTGCTTGCCTCGGCCCTGCAATGGCTGAAGCAGGGGACAGGGCGGAAGCGATGAGCGCGAAAACAGGGAAGGCCGGCGTGAAGGCGCGGCCGGAGGCGAAGCTCCCGGTTTCGGTGGTCGTCCTCATCCGCAACGAGGAGGCCAACCTGCCCGGCTGCCTGGCCATGCTGGGCTGGGCCGCCGAGGTGGTGGTGGTGGATTCCGGCAGCACGGACCGCGGCCCGGCCCTGGCCCGCAAGGCCGGGGCCAAGGTTTACGCCCGCGCCTGGACCGGCTACGTGGACCAGCGCAATTTCGCCCTGTCCAAGTGCCGCCAGCCATGGATCCTGAGCGTGGACGCGGACGAGCGCGTGGCGCCGGACCTGGTGCGGGCGGTGCGGGCCCTGCTGGCCGGCGCGCCCGAGAAGCGCGGCTACCGGGTGCGCTTCGTCAGCAACTACTTCGGCCGCTGGCTGCGCTACGGCGGCGTGTATCCCGACGAGCACCTGAACTTTTTCCGGCGGGAGGGCGCCCGCTACGGGGGCACCAAGGGCGACGTGCACGAACGCCCGGACATCGCCGACCCCGGGCGCCTGGCGGGCCACATCACCCACAACGCCTACCCCAGCATGGAGCTGGCCTTGGAAAAGCTGGACCGCTACACCACGCTGGAGGCCGCCGGCCGCCTGGGCGCGGGGGCCCGGTTCAGCCAGGCCGGCGCCCTGGTGCGGGCCGTGCACCGCGTGGCCAAGAACTACCTGTGGAAGCGGGGCTGGGGCGACGGCGTGCAGGGCCTGCTTTACGCCTTTTTGGGCGGCTACTATAATTTCTGTTTTCGTCTCAAAATCTGGGAAGCGCGCCGGCGCGAAGAGGCGGGCCGGCCCTGACCAGGACCAGAGGAGCCATGGACATCAAGCAGGTGGACAACGTCAACGTCGACAGCGTGGAGGTGCTCACCACCCCCGCGGAAATGCGCGCGCAGCTGCCGCTGACCGAAACGGCCTTCAACACCGTCATCGAGGGGCGCCGCCAGATCCAGGCCATCCTGGACCGCAAGGACCCGCGCCTTTTCGTGGTGGTGGGGCCCTGCTCCATCCACGACCCCGCGGCGGCCATGGACTACGCGCGCCGGCTCAAGGCCCTGGCCCTGGAGCTGGCCGACGCCCTGCTGCTGGTCATGCGCGTCTACTTCGAGAAGCCGCGCACGACCGTGGGCTGGAAGGGCCTCATCAACGACCCGGACATGGACGACAGCTTCCACATCGCCAAGGGCCTGCGCCTGGGCCGCGGACTGCTGCTGGACATCAACGCCCTGGGCCTGCCCGCCGGCTCCGAGGCCCTCGACCCGGTGAGCCCGCAGTACCTCAGCGACCTGATGAGCTGGTCGGCCATCGGCGCGCGCACCACCGAGAGCCAGACGCACCGCGAGATGAGCAGCGCCCTGAGCATGCCGGTCGGCTTCAAGAACGGCACGGACGGCTCGGTGGAGGTGGCCCTCAACGCGCTGGAGTCCGCGGGCTCGCCCCACCATTTCCTGGGCGTGAACCAGCAGGGCCAGACCGCGGTCATCCGCACCAAGGGGAACAAATACGGGCACGTGATCCTGCGCGGCGGGAGCAAGGGCCCCAATTTCGACAGCGTGCAGGTGGCCCAGGTGGACGCGGCCCTGGCCAAGCGCGGGCTGCGCCGCGCGCTGGTGGTGGACTGCTCCCACGCCAACAGCAACAAGGACCACAACCTGCAGCCCATGGTGCTGGACAACGTGGTGGCGCAGGTGTCCGAGGGCCAGCCGGCCATCGTGGGCGCCATGGTCGAGAGCAACCTGCATCCCGGCAAGCAGGCCATCCCCAAGGACCTGGCCCAGCTGAAGTACGGGGTCAGCGTCACGGACGCCTGCGTCGGCTGGGAGACCACCGAGGCCATGCTGCGCAAGGCCGCCGAGCGCCTGCGCAAGGGGCGCCGCTGACCATGCCCAGCTCCCCGGACCTCCAGCCCTCGAGCCTGCCGGACCAGCCCGAAGAGGAAGGGCTGTTCACCAGCCTGCGCCCGCAGCGCCTGGCGGACTATGTGGGCCAGGTCAAGGTGCGGGAGCAGCTGGACGTCGCCATCCGGGCCGCCCAGGCCCGCCGCGAGCCCCTCGACCATGTGCTGCTCTACGGACCCCCGGGCCTGGGCAAGACCACCCTGGCCCAGATCCTGGGCCACGAGATGGGCGTGAACGTCAAGGTGACCTCCGGCCCGGTGCTGGAGCGGCCGGGGGACCTGGCCAGCCTGCTGACCGCACTGGAGGAGGGGGACATCCTCTTCGTCGACGAGATCCACCGCCTCAACCGCGTGGTCGAGGAGGTGCTGTATCCGGCCCTGGAGGACTTCAAGATCGACATCCTCCTGGGCAAGGGCCCCAGCGCCCAGAGCGTGCAGCTGCGGCTCAAGCACTTCACCCTGGTGGGCGCCACCACCCGCGCAGGCATGCTCAGCGCGCCGCTGCGCGACCGCTTCGGCATCACCCAGCGCCTGGACTTCTACAGCCCCGGGGAGCTGGGCGCCATTTTGGAGCGCTCGGCCGGGATCCTGGGCCTGGGCCTGGAGCCCGAAGGGGCCGCGGAGATCGCGCGCCGCTCCCGGGGCACCCCCCGCATCGCCAACCGCCTGCTCAAGCGGGTGCGGGACTGGGCCGAGGTCAGCAAGGCCCGCTCCGTGGGGCGCGCCCTGGCCGACGAGGCCCTGGCCCGTTTGGAGGTGGACGTGCTGGGCCTGGACCCGGTGGACCGCCTCTACCTGCGCGCCCTGATCGAGAAGTTCGGGGGCGGGCCCGTGGGCCTGGACAACCTGGCCGTGACCCTGGGCGAGGACGCGGACACCCTGGAGGACATGGTGGAGCCCTTCCTCATCCAGGCCGGCTTCCTGACGCGCACGCCCCAGGGCCGCAAGGCCAATCCCATGGCCTGGGAGCACCTGGGCCTGAAGCCGCGCGGCTCCTCGGGGGAGCTCCTATGAGCAAGGCCGTCCGCGTCCGCGTCGCCGGGATCTTCACCCGCGGCGACGAGATCCTGCTGGTGAACCACGTGCGCGGCCCCGAATCCTACTGGCTGCTGCCCGGCGGCGGCGTGGACTTCGGCGAGACCATGGCCCAGGCCCTGGAGCGCGAGCTGATGGAGGAGTGCGCGGTCAAGGTCCGCGCCGGCCGCCTGCTCTTCATCGCCGAGAGCCTGCCCCCGGACCGCCACCGCCACATCGTCAACATCACCCTCCTGGGCGAGGCGCTCGAAGGCGAAGCCCGCTTGAACGAGTCCGGCGGCCGCCTGCGCGGCGTGGCCTGGAAAAAGAAGCAGGAGCTCCCCGGCCTGCCCTTTTTCCCGGACTTCAAAGACGAGATCCTGCGCCAATGGGACTCGGGCTTCACTTTGCCCCCCCGGTCCCTCGGCAACCTCTGGGCGGATTAGCTCGCCCCGGATTTGCCCGAGCCTCCCCCGAAGAAAGGCCGTCGTGAAGACGCCCGATCCCGATTCCGTCAAGTCCATCCTTGTCCTGCGCCTGCGGGCTTTTGGCGACACCCTTTTGACCACCCCGACCCTGCGCGGGCTCAAGCGCGCCTATCCCCAAGCCAAGCTCTCCATCGTGCTTGAACCCGCCATGGCCCAGGTCGTGAGGGGCCTGCCCTACCTCGACGAGGTCATCCCCTTCGACCGCCTGGGCTTCAAAAAGAAGGGCAAGCTCGGCGAGCTGGCGGCCACCCTGGCCTTCTGGCGCGCCCTGCGCTCGCGCAAGTTCGACCTGGTGGTGGACGTGCTGGGCACGCCGCGCACCGCGGCCATGGCCCTGGCCAGCGGGGCCCCGACGCGGGTGGGCTTCGCCTTCCGGGTGCGGCGCTGGGCCTACACCTTGGTGCACCGCCCCTCCAAGGAGCGCAAATACATCGCGGACTACACCGCCGACGCACTGCGCGTCCTGGGCTTTGAACCGGACAGCCTGGAGCTCGATTTTTGCGTGGGTACGCAGGCACAGGAGGCCATGGACGCCTGGCTGCGCAAGGAGGGCCTGGCCGCGGGGCCCCGCCCCCTCCTGGTCCAGGGGGCCGGCGGCTGGGAATTGAAGCGCTATCCCCTGGAGCGGATGGCCCAGGCCGTGCGCCTGGCGGCGGAGCGCAGCGGACGCGCGGCCCTGTTCCTGTGGGGCCCCGGCGAGGAGGCCATGGCCCGCGAACTGGCCGCCCTGGCCGGGGCCTGCGCGCACGTCGCCCCGGCCACGGACTTCGAGGGCATGGGGGCCCTGCTGAAGCGCGGCGCCTGCCTGCTCACCAACGACAACGCCACCAAGCACCTGGCCGTGGCCTGCGGCTGCCCCACCGTCACGATCTTCGGGCCCACCAGCGACATCGCCTGGCACCCGCCCAAGGATCCCCGGCACCTGAGCGTCAAGCTGGACCTGGACTGCATGCCCTGCGAGGCCTTGACCTGCTGGCGCGGCGACCTGGCCTGTTTGCGCACCCTGGCGCCCGAGCGCGTCGCCGACGCCGTGTGCGGCCTGATCCAAGGGACGCCTTGAGGCCGGAGCCGGAGGCCGGGGGCCTGCCGGCCTGGCTGCCCTGGGCCGCGGCCCTGGCGGCCTGCGCCGCCTTCGCGCTGGTGCTCTTCGACGTCGGCCTGTGGCATCCGGGCTACGCCTACGGCGACGAGCGCATCGAAATCTGCTGGCTGCAGAACATGCGCGAGGGCACGCCCATGGCCTGGGAATTCGGCCGGGGCTGCCTGACCCGCTTCGCGCAATGGCTGTGGGTGCGCGTCAACGGCGCGGACCTGGCCTCCCTGCACACGCCGGAGCTGGCGGTCATGGCCATGGAGTTCGTCTTCCTGGCCCTGGTCGCCCGCCGCTGGTTCGGGGAAGAGGCCGCCGCCTGGTCCGTGCTGGCGCTGGCCCTGTCCGCCCAGACCTGGGTCTGGGAGCGCAGCCTGCTGTCCTTCCAGGCCCTGCCCATGGAAAGCCTGCTCCTGGCCCTGCTCGCGGGCCGGGTGCGGGGCAGGCTCGGGGCCCTGCTCTGGGGCCTGGGCGCATCCCTGGTCTTTCTGGACTACGACGGCGCCCTGATCGCGGTCCCGGCGCTGTGGCTGGCCTGCGCGGCCCTGGATCCCGGATTCCGGCGCTCCGCTTTTTTTTCGGGGCTGGGCCTGTTCTGCGGGGGCCTGGCCCTGTTCATGCTGACCTGCGCCGCGCCCGCCGACTACTTGGCCGTGCGCCTGGGGCAGGGGCTGGCCCGGGCCTCGGACCCGGGCCTGGCGGGCCGCGCGGTCTTCCTCGGGCAATTGGTGAAGGGCGGCCCCGCCCTGCCGTATTTCGGCGTCAGCGGCTGGCCGGGCTGGCCCCCCTGGGCCTGCCTGGGTTTGGGCATGGGGGCCTGGAGCCTGCGCCGGTCCAAAGGTTTCGTCCTGGTGCTGTGGGCGCTGGGGGCGGTGCTGGTCACCCAGATGGTGCATTCCGGCTACGGCCTGCCCCTGCACCGCCTGAGCGCCGCGGTGCCGGCCTTGGCCCTCTTGAGCGGCCTGGGCTTCACGGTCCTGCGGCGCAGGCTCGGCTCCAGGGCCTGGCTCCTGGCCCTGCTGCTGGCCGCGGGCGCGGCCAGCGAGGGCTTCGCCTGGTGGCGCCACCAGATGACGTTCGCCCCCGAGCTTTATGACCGCTGCCAGGGGCTCGAAGCCGTGCGCGGCGCATACGGCCGGGACCTGGGCGACCCCCTGGTGCGGGTGGTGACCCAATTGAGCGGCAGCTCCCAGGCCGACGCCCGTTTTGTCCTGGACCGTCCCCTGGCCCTGGACCAGACCCAGTCGCCGTCCTGGTCGCCCCCGGTCCGCGTGCTCGCCGTCGTGCCCGGGGACTACGCCGTCGCGCTCAAGGGCCCGGACCTCCGGCCCGCCTGGTTCTGGGCGGCCAAGGGCTTCGAGCCCGCGGTGGTCGTCCGGCTGCACGGAGCCCAGGCCATCCGCATGGCCTTCATCGAGGACGAACTGGCGCCCCTGCTGGGCGACATCCAGGACCCGCCGCGCGAGCGCAGGGACCGGATCGACGCCTGGCTGGGCGCGCCCATTGCGCGCGACGCCTGGACCCGGACCGCGGCCCTGGAAGCGGACCTTGAAAACGCGCTGCAGGCGGGGGCCTTGAGCGAGGGGGAGTGGGCCCAGTTCAAGGCCGCGCCCCTGGTCAGCGCGGCGCCCTGGATGGTGCTGGCGCGCGCGGACTACGCCTCCGAACCCCGCCTCGCCCTGGAGGCCTGCCAACGGGCCGAAGCCCTGGATCCCAGCGACGGGGAAGCCCTGCTGATCGAGGCCGCCTGCCTGAATTCCCTGGGCGATCCGCGCGCGGCCCAGGTGTCCCGAGCCTGGGTCTCCTTGCGCGCCTCGGGCCGGGGCTGGAGGCACACCCTGTGAGGGGCCTGCGACCCCTGCGCGCCATGGGCCCGGACGCTGAGGCCGCCCCCGAATGGCTGGGCGCGGCCGTGCGGATCGCCCTGGTGCTGGCCCTGGGGCAGCTGGCCCTGGAGGTCTTTTCCCTGCGCCCCGGTTACGGCGGCGGCGACGAGACCACCCAGATCCGCATGCTATTGGGCTTGAGCCAGGGGCAGCCCTTCCAATGGCGCTGGGCCCAGGGCGGCATCCAGCGCGCCGGCCTTTGGCTGTGGCTGCGCCTGAGCGGGAAAGGGCTGCGCGCCCTGCACGTCCCCGGCCTGGCGGTCCTGGCCCTGGAGGCCCTGTGCCTGTGGACGCTGGCGCGGCGCTGGTTCTCGACCGAAGCCGCGCACTGGGCCCTGCTCGCTGATCTTTTGTGCGCGGCGACCTGGATGCGCGGCCGCAGCATCCTGTCCTACCAATGGCTGCCCCTCGAGCTGCTGCTGCTGGCCCTTCTGGCGGGGAAGCTGGAGGGCCGCTGGGGCGCGCTGCTGTGGGGCGCCTGCTGCGCGCTGCTCCTGCTGGACTACGAAGGCGCCCTGGCCGCCCTGCCCGGCCTCTTTGTGGTCTGCGTGTCGCAGGAGGAAGGCCTGCGCCGCCGATGGCCCCACGCCCTGGCCTCCATGGCCGGGGTCGCGGCGCTCCTGGCCGCGGTGCAGCCCCAGGTGGTCGGCGACTACGTGCGCCTGCGCAGCGCCGTGAACCTGGACGTGGGCTCCGCGACCCTGCTGGCCGCGTGGCTGCGCAATCTCGGGCAGCTCCTTGCCGGGGGCCGCCCCATGCCCTATCTTGGGATCGACGCCTGGCCCTCCATGGCGGCCTGGTCGCTGCCCCTGCTCGCGCTCGGGGCCCGCTTCGCCTGGCGCCAGGGACAGCGGGCCCTGCTTTTTTGGGCCCTGGGCGCGGTCCTGGTCACCCAGGCTGCGACGGCCCCTTGGGGCCTGCCGAGCCAGCGCCTGGCCGCGGCCTGGCCCGCGCTCTGCCTGCTGGCCGGCCTAGGCGGCGTGGAACTGCGCCGGCTCTGCCCCCGCGTGCCGGCCGCGGCCTGGCTGGCCCTCCTGGCCCTGGGCTGGGCCGCGGAGGCGAACGCCTTCTACCGCCACATGGCCTACCACGGCCGCCAGGTGTACGGGCGCGCGGAACTGCTCGACGCGGCCGCCCGGGACGCCCGCGCTGCCGCGGCGCGGGGGGACGCGGTGTGCACGGCCCTGCTGGAGACGCGCTCCGGCGACCTGCGTTTCCTGGTGGACCCGTCCGCGCCCGCCGCGGGAAGCGGCGGCCAGGAGGCCTGGGTTTTCCTGCCCCCTGAATTCCGCGCGGCGGCGGGCTCCGCGGGAGAGCCCCTGGTCTACCGCAGATCCTTCAACGACGTTCCCGTGCTGGTCCTGCGGGCCCGGGGCGCCCAGGCGCTGCGCTTCGAGGCCGTGGAGCGGGACCTGAGGCCGCTGCTCGACGCGGACTCCCCGGCCGCGGAACGCGCCTGGCTGGAGCGGCCGGCCGGCGACGGCTGGGCCTTCGCCGCGGTGCTCGACCGCTACCTGCGGCGGCTCTGGCAGGGCCTGCCCCTGGACCGGGGCATGCTGCGCCTGCTGGCGGCGCGGCCCGCGGTGAGCCCCGGGCCCCTGAGCCTGATGGGCCGCTACTTCGTGGGCCGCTCGCCGGGCCTGGCCCTGCCGCTGCTCGACGCCGCCCTGCGCATCGACCCCTTGTGGGGCCCGGCGCTTGAGGATAGGGTGGCGGCCCTTTCCGCCGCGGGCAGGCCGGACGAGGCCGGGGCCGCGGCCGCGCTCCGCGATGAACGCCTCCGCCAAGGGGCCTGGCAGGTCTACGACTGAGCATGCGCATCTCCGGCTTCACCATCGTCCGCAACGCGGTCCGCTACGGCTATCCTTTCGAGGCCAGCCTGCGCTCCCTGCTGCCGCTGGTGGACGAGCTGGTGGTGGCCGTGGGCAAAAGCGAGGACAGGACCCTGGAGCGGGTGCGCGCCATCGGCAGCCCCAAGATCAAGGTCCTGCAGACGGTGTGGGACATGTCCGGCCGGGGCGGGCAGGTCCTGTCCCAGCAGACCAACCTGGCCCTGGCGCGCTGCAGCGGGGACTGGGCGGTCTACCTGCAGGCCGACGAGGTGCTGCACGAGGACGACCTGGGCCTGATCGAGGCGGCCTGCGCGCGGCACCTGCGCTCCCCGGTGGAGGGCCTGCGTTTCCGCTACCTGCATTTCTACGGCGGCTACCAGACGCTGCAGGCCCACTGGCGCAAGTGGTACCGTTCCGCGGTGCGCGCGGTGAAGACCGGCCGCGGGGTGGCCAGCGTGGGGGACGCCTACGGCTTCCGCGTGGACCGCGGGGGCGGCAGGAGCCGCCGCCTGCTGAGCCTGCCCTGCGGCGCCAGGGTCTTCCACTACGGCTGGTGCCGCCCGCCCGGCGTGATGGCCGACAAGCAGGAGAACCTGGACCGCCTCTACCACGACAAGGCCTCCGCCGCGCGGATGGCGGCCGAAGCCGCCAAGGTGGAGGCCTTTTACGCGGACCGGGGGCACCTGGAGGCCTTCCGCGGCTCCCATCCGGCGCTCATGCGGGCCGCGGTGGCGGCCCAGGACTGGCGCTTCGACGACGGCATCGCGACGCAGGCGCCCTGGTGGCTGCGCCAGATGGAGATCGCCCTGCTCTATCCCTTCCAAAAACGCTGGAATAAATGGAAAAAAGCCTGAAAACGGCGCCGGCCCTGAACCCGGCGAACCTGCTGACCGTCCTGCGCCTGGTGCTGGTGCCGGTCTTCGCCGTGTATCTGGTGGAGCGCCGCTGGCCCCTGGTGTTCCTCGTGTTCGCCCTGGCGGCAGGCACCGATTTCCTGGACGGCTGGGTGGCGCGGCGTTTCGGCTGGGTCACCGCCCTGGGTGTCTTCATCGACCCCATGGCGGACAAGGCCCTGCAGCTGACCGCCTTCACCCTGCTGGCCGTCCACGAGGTCTGCCCGCCCTGGGTGGCCGTGCTGGCCTGGACCCGCGAGATCATGGTGGTGTCCGGCTTCACCCTGCTGGCCCTGGTCTCCCAGGTCAGCGTGAAGGTCACCCGCCTCGGCAAGATCGGCACTTTTTCCCAGATGGCGGCCCTGGGCCTGCTGCTCTTCGCGCGGGCCTTCGTGCGCCACCCCCTGGTGGAGCCGGTGGCTGTCCTGGCCCTGGGCTTGGCCGTGCTCCTGAATTTCTGCGCCGGGCTGGCCTACGTCCTGCGCGGCCTGAAGGCCTATGAAGCCGGCTCCGCTTCGCAGGGTCCGCTGGGCTGACAGGCGCCAAGGCCTCTGATAGAATCCGACCCACTTTGGATGGGAACCGCGTGCAAGAAACCCTGGTCCGAATTCTGGTTTATGTGCCCCTGCTCCTGCTGGCGATATCCGCGCATGAGGCCGCGCACGCCTGGACGGCCTTCAAGCGGGGGGACCCCACGGCCAAGGACCTGGGCCGGGCCACGCTGATGCCCTTCGTCCACGTGGATCTTCTGGGCTCGCTGATCCTGCCGGCCCTGCTCCTGGCCACGCAGGCGCCCTTCATCTTCGGCTACGCCAAGCCCACGCCGGTGAATCCGGGCCTGCTGAAATCCCCCAAGCGGGACTTCTCGCTGGTGGCCCTGGCCGGCCCCTGCGCGAACCTGGCGCTGGCCCTGCTCTTCACCGGCGTCGGGGCCCTGGCCTTCCGCGCCTTCGGGTTCGACAGCCCGGAGGCCCGCCTGCTGGTGGGCGCGGGCATCGTCATCAACGTCCTGCTCTTCTGGATCAACCTGCTGCCCTTGCCCGGACTGGACGGCCTGAAGGTCCTCTACCGCTTCCTGCCGGACGAATGGTGCTGGCGCCTGCAGCGCGGCAACCAGTTCTTCTTCCCCATCCTGGTCCTGGTGTGGGTCCTGGGGCTCCTGGACCTGGCCTTGGTCCCGGCTGTCTCCTTCAGTTCCGGGCTCTGCGCGGCCGCGGGCGCGGGCCGGCCCCCTCTTTAAGGACAGCCTTGGTCAAGGTAAACCTGGAAGTCTTTGAAGGCCCGCTGGACCTGCTGCTTTTCCTGATCAGGAAAAGCGAGATCGACATCCACGACATCCCCATCGCCGACCTGACCCGGGACTACGTGGCCACGCTGGAGAGCATGGAACGCCTGGACCTGAACGTGGCCGGGGATTTCCTGGTCATGGCCGCCCAGCTGATGGTGATCAAGAGCCGCATGCTCCTCCCGGCCCAGGACGAGGCGGTGGAGGAGGGCGAAGCCGAGGATCCCCGCAGCGAGCTGGTGGCCCGCCTCCTGGAATACAAGCAGTTCAAGGAGGTCGCCCAGGGCCTGGGCAGCCGCGAACTCCTCCAGCGCGAGCTTTACGGGCGCATGGGGGTCGAGGCCGAGGCCCGCAAGGCCGCGGAGCTCGCCGCCGCCGACGAGGAGACGGCCCTGGACGTGAACCTCATCGACCTCCTGAGGGCCTTCCAGCGCATCCTCGACGAGCTCCCCGACGAGGTGGTGCGCGAGATACAGCGCGAGGAAGTCTCGGTGGTGCAGAAGATGAACGAGATCCTCGACCTGCTGGAGGGGCAGGAAAGCCTGCTGTTCCACGAGGCCTTCGCGCAGGGCAAGACGAAAGTGACGGTTTTGGCGACCTTCCTGGGGATGCTGGAACTCTCAAGGATCAAGTCGATACTCATCAGGCAGGCGGCCCTGTTCGGCGAGATACGGCTCTACAAGCGGGACGACGCGGCCCCTGAGGACGCGAAATCCGCCGTCGGAGCCGGCGCATGAGCGGCACGCAAGGAGAAACAGTCTTGGACATACAAGCCGTGAAGGCCTCCGTGGAGGCCGCGCTCTTCGCTTCGGAACGGCCCCTCACCGTGGCCCAGCTCGCCTCGGCCCTGGAAGGGGCGGAGCGCAAGCTGGTGCACCAGGTTTTGGACGAGTTGCGCTCGGACTACGACACCCAGGGCCGCGGCTTCCGCCTGGCCGAGATCGCCGAGGGCTGGCAGCTGCTCACGCGCGCCGAGCACGCCGGGGTGATCCGCCGCCTCCACCGCGTCAAGGCCGCCAACCGCCTCACGCGCCCGGCCCTGGAAACCCTGGCGATCATCGCCTACAAGCAGCCCCTCACCAAGGCCGAGATCGAGGCCATCCGCGGTGTGGGCTCGGACGGCGTCATGCAGAACCTCCTGGACCGCCGCCTGGTGCGCACCGTTGGGCGCAAGGACGCGGTGGGCCGGCCCCTGCTCTACGGCACCACCCGCGAATTTTTGCAGGCCTTCGGCTTGAAGGACCTGGGCGAACTGCCCAAACTGACGGAATTGAAGGAACTGCTGAAGCAGGAGCCGGAAGGCGACCTGTGGGAGGTCGGCGAGGACGGCCGGCTGCAGCAGCGCAGCGGGGACGAGGCCCTGTGGAGCAACGACGGGCCCTTTGTGCCCCTGGCGGACGCGGTCCCGGCCCCGGCGGAAACGCCGGAGGCGGAAGACGGGGACGAAGAAGAAGACGAGGATGACGAAGACGACGACGAAGAAGATGATGAAGACGACGAGGACGAGGACGAGTAGTCCTGGCGCGATGCGGGCCGGGATCGGCCCATGAAAGAAGGGTCCATGCAGGAAAGGGTGCAAAAATTCTTGGCGCGTTCCGGGGTCGCCTCGCGGCGCCAGGCCGAGCAGATGATGCTGGACGGCCGCGTCACGGTGAACGGCGCCGTCGCCCGTGAGCTGGGCGCAAAAGTGGACCCGGACAAGGACGCCGTGAAGGTCGACGGCAAGCGGGTGCACGGCGAGCAGTCCGCCTATGTCCTGCTCTACAAGCCGAAGAACACGATCTGCACCCTGGACGACCCCGAGCAGCGGCCGACGGTCATGGACCTGGTGCGGGGGGTCAAGGCGCGCATATTCCCGGTGGGACGGCTCGACTTCGACACCACCGGCGCGCTGCTGCTGACCAACGACGGCGAGATGGCCAACCTTCTCATGCATCCCCGCCACCGCTTCTCGAAGACCTACCTGGCCAAGGTGAAGGGAATCCCCACCGAGGAGCGGCTGGAGAAGCTGCGCCGGGGCGTCAACATCGAGGGCGTCCGCACGGCGCCCGCCGAGGTGCGCCTCGTCGCGGTCAAGGAGAAGAATTCCCTGGTCGAGGTGATCCTGAGGGAAGGGCGCAACCGCCAGGTGAAGCGCATGTTCCTGGAGATCGGGCACCCGGTGATCCGCCTGCACCGCAGCGCCTACGCCTTCCTGACTTTGGACGGGATGGAGGCGGGCCAATGGAGGCCGCTGCTGCCCGAGGAGATCAAGCGCCTGCGGGCTTCGGCCGCGCGCGCCGACGCCCCGGGCCAGGGCCAGCCAGAAGGCTACAGGCCGCGACTCGCCCGGCCCCTGAGGGCGCCGCGCGAGTCCGCGCCCCGGGCCGTGGAGGGCCGCCGCGAGGAGGGCTCCGCCCCGCGGAGAGCCGCTCCGAGGGCGCCGCGCGAGTCCACGCCCCGGGCTGGGGAGGGCCGCCGCGAGGAGGGCTCTACCGTCCCCCGCCGCGGCGCGCCGCGGGGGCCGCGGGTCGCCGGCGGCCCGCGGGTGGGGAAAAAGTCTTCGGCCGCCAAGCGCGGACACGGAGGACGCTGATGGACAGCATGCAGGGCTTGCGCCGCCGCATCGACTTGCTGGACGACCGGCTGATGGGGCTCCTCAACGCCCGCGCCAAGGTGGTGCACGCGGTCTACGCCCTGAAGCTGAAGCATTCCCGCGCAAGCGGCGCGCCCGTGCAGGCCTTCGTCCCCGGCCGCGAATCCGAAATACTCCGGCGCCTCAGCGCGAAGAAAAGCGGGCCCTTCCCGGCCGACGGCATCGCCCCGGTCTTCCGGGAGATCATCTCCGCCTGCCGCTCCCTGGAGATGCTCCCCCGCATCTCCTATTTCGGGGCCCCGGGCTCCAACACCCACCAGGCGGCCCTCAACTGCTTCGGGTCGGGAGCCGAATTCCTGTCCCAGGCCGACATCCACGGCGTGTTCGAGGACGTGGAGCAGGGCCGCGCCGACTACGGCCTGGTGCCGGTGGAGAATTCCACCGAGGGCGTCATCAACCGCACCCTGGATATCCTGTCGGAGTCGGACCTCAAGGTGTGCTCGGAAGTGAGCCTGCCCATACGCAACCTGCTGCTCTCCCGCGGGACCATGAAGGCCGTGCGCACGGTGGTGTCCCATCCCCAGCCCCTGGCGCAGTGCCGTCTCTGGCTGGCCGCGCACCTGCCCAAGGCCCGCCAGGTCACTGCCGATTCGACCTCCGCAGCCGCCGAACGCGCCGCCCAGGACCGCGGCGGCGCCACGGCCGCTATCGCCTCCGAGCTGGCCCTGCGCCTGTACAAGCCCCTGAAGGCGCTGGCGCGCGACATCCAGGACAAGAGCGACAACACCACCCGCTTCTTCGTGGTGGGCCGGACCTTGGCCCGCCCCACGGGACGGGACAAGACCTCGGTCATGCTCAGCGTGCAGGACAAGGTGGGCGCGCTGGCGGCGGTGCTCAAGCCCTTTGAACGCCACAAGGTCAACCTCACCGCCATTGAAAGCCGTCCCTCCCGCCGCAAGGCCTGGGACTATTATTTTTTCGTCGATTTCCACGGGCACCAGGAAGAGCCCAAGGTCCGGCGCCTGCTTGCGGACCTTTCCCGGCAGGTGGCCCAGATGAAGGTCCTGGGCTCCTATCCGGCAGCCTGAGGCCGTCGTGCCCGCCGCCCGCCCCCGCTCCCTGGCCCGTTTAGCGGCCGTCCCGACCTATCGCCCCGGCAAGCCCATCGAGGAGGTCCGCCGCGAGCTCGGGCTGGCCTCCGTGGTCAAGCTCGCCTCCAACGAAAACCCGCTGGGCCCCTCGCCCAAGGCGCAGGCCGCCCTGCGCCGCCAGGCCGGCCTCGTGCACCGCTATCCCGAGGGGGGCGCCCCGCTCCTGAGGCGGCGCCTGAGCCGGATGTTCCGCCTGCCCGAGGACCATTTCATCTTCGGCAACGGGTCCAACGAGCTGCTGGTCTTCGCGGCCCAGGCCTTCGCGGGCGAGGGCGACAAGGTGGTTTTTTCCGACCGCAGCTTCGCGGTCTACGCCATCGCCACGGCCCTGGCCGGGGCCGTGCCCGTGCCCGTGCCCAGCCCCGATTTCGAGCACGACCTCGAGGGGCTGGCCAAGGCGGCCCGCGGCGCCTCGGTCCTTTATGTTTGCAACCCCAACAATCCCACCGGCAGCTGGCACTCCGACCGCGCCATTGAAAAATTCCTTTCCAAGGTCCACTCCCGGACCCTGGTGGTGCTGGACGTCGCTTACGCGGAGTACGCCGGGCACGCGCCGTCCGTGGACGCGCGCTGGGTGCGGCGTTTCGACAACCTCCTGGTGACGAGGACCTTCGCCAAGGCCTATGGCCTGGCCGGCCTGCGCCTGGGCTACGGGATCGCCCGGCCCTGGCTGGTGCGGGAGCTGGAGCGCTGCCGCCAGCCCTTCAACACCAATGCCATGGCCCAGGCCGCGGCCCTGGCGGCCCTGGACGACCGGGCCTTCGTGCGGCGCAGCCTGCGCGCCAACTTAGAAGGCCTGAAGCAGGTCCGCGCGGGCCTCCAGGCCCTGGGCCTGCGGGCCCTCCCCAGCCGCGCCAACTTCATCCAGTTCGCCCAGCCCGCGGGACCGGCGCCGGACGGACTTTCCTGGTTCGACTGGCTGCTGCTCGGCGGCGTGGTCGTGCGCCCGGTGGAACAGGGCTGGCTGAGGGTCACCTCCGGCTTGAAGGCGGAGAACGCGCGTTTCCTGCGGCGCCTGCGCCAGGGGATGGAGCCATGAGCCCCAAGCCCCGCTACGCGCGCGTGGTCATCGCCGGCCTGGGCCTGCTGGGCGGATCCCTGGCCCTGGCCCTGAAAAAGCGCGGCATGGCCTCGCGCGTGGTCGCCTGGGGGCGCGACGCCGCCGGGCTGCGCGCCGCCGTCCGCGCGGGCCTCGTGGACGAGGCCTCCACGGAAGCGGCCTGCGCGAAGGGCGCCGACCTGGTGGTGCTGAGCGCGCCCTTCACCTGTTTCGAAAGCCATTTGCGCGCCCTGGCCGCGGTCGCGCCCAAGGGCTGCCTGGCCACGGACGTCGGCAGCGTCAAGGGCGCCCAGGTGGCCCGCTGGCACCGCGCCGCGGGCGGCATGCGCTTCGTGGCCTCCCATCCCATGGCCGGCGGGGAAAAGACGGGCTGGCGCAACGCCTCCGCCGACCTTTTCCAGGGTGCGGCCTGCCTTCTCACGCCTCTGGCCGCCACGGACCCCGGCGCCCTGCGGCAGGTCCGCGGCCTGTGGGGGCGGCTGGGCATGCGCGTGACCCTGTGCACCCCGAAGGAGCACGACCGCCTCGTCGCGCGGGTCTCCCATTTCCCCCATGCGGCGGCCTTCGCCCTGGCCGCGGCCCAAGCCCGCGGGAAGCGCGTGTCGGATTTCGCCTGGGCGGGGAAGGGCTGGTTCGACACCAGCCGCGTCGCGGCCTCGGATCCCGGGCTGTGGGCGGACATATTTATGCACCATCCCGGCCGCGTGGCCGCGGACCTGGAGGCCATGGAAAGGGAATTGAAGACCCTGCGCCGTCTCGTCCGCTCCGGCCATACGCCCGCGCTGCGGGCCTGGCTGGCGCGCGCCGCGGATTTCCGCAAGGCCACGGAAGGGGCGCGCCGGTGAGCCGGCAGCTGGAGGTGAGGCCCCTGACGAACCGGCCTTTTGAGGCCTCCGTCCGCGTGCCGGGCTCCAAGAGCATCACCAACCGCGCCCTGATCTGCGCCGCGCTGGCCAAAGGCCGCAGCCGTCTGGAAGGCGCCGGATTCAGCGACGACTCCCGGCACATGGCCGAATCGCTGCGCGCGCTGGGCGTGGGCGTGGCCGAGGACGCCGCCGCCGGCACCATGACGGTGGACGGGCTGGGAGGGCCGCCCCAGATCGGCGCGGGGTCCCGGCCGCGCGTCTTCGTGGGCAACTCAGGCACGACGTCCCGCTTCCTGACCTGCATGGTCGCGGCGGGCCGCGGCGAGGTCCTCTTCGACTCCGACCCGCGCATGCGGGAGCGCCCCATGGGCCCCCTCATCAAGGTGCTTGAGGCGCAGGGCTCGGGATTTTTCCGGGCGGAGGCGGGCGCGCGGACCCCGACGGACCGTTACCCCTTCGTGCTGGCGGCGGCGGGGCTGAAGGGAGGCGAGGTCTCGCTGGACCTGACCGACTCCAGCCAGTTCGCCAGCGGCCTGCTCATGGCCGCGCCCTACGCGTCCTCGGCGCTTCAACTGAGCGCGCAGGGCGACCGCACGCAGCTGCCCTATGTGGACATGACCGCGGCGGTGATGGGCCAGTTCGGGATCGAGGTCGGGGCGAAGGCGGCTTCCTGGCGCGTCGCCGCAGGCCTGCCCTACCAGGCGCAGGCCTCCTACCCCATCGAGCCGGACCTGAGCGGCGCGGCCTACTTCTTCGCCGCCGCGGCCCTGACGCCTGGCCGCGTCACCGTGCGCGGGGTCAGCAACGCCAGCATCCAGGGCGACCTGCGCTTCCTCAAGGTGCTGCAGCACATGGGGCTGTCCTTCTTCCAGGACGAGGACGGGCTGGCGGCCCTGCGCCAGGTCCCGCCCGGCGCCCCGCTCAAGGGCGGCATCACCGTGGACATGAACGCCTTCAGCGACCAGGCCCTCACCCTGGCGGCCCTGGCGCCCTTCGCCGACGCCCCGGTGAAGATCATCAACGTGGCCCACATCCGCAGGCAGGAATGCGACCGCCTGCAGGCCATCTCCGAGAACCTGGCCGGCCTCGGGGTGGAAGTGCAGGAGCAGGTCGACGGCGTGGAGATCCGGCCCTGGCCCGAGGCGCGGCGCCGCGGAGGGATGATCAAGACCTTCGGCGACCACCGCGTGGCCATGGCCTTCAGCCTGCTGGGCCTGCGGGTGCCCGGCATCGTGATCGACGACGCCGACTGCGTGGGCAAGACCTTCGGCGGATTCTGGGACGCCATGGACGGACTGAGGAAGGCCCAGGGCGATGGGGCCTAAGGGGCTGGTCATCGCCATCGACGGGCCGGCCGGCTCCGGCAAGAGCACGGTGGCCAAATCCCTGGCCCGGCACCTCGGCTACCTCTACATCGACAGCGGGGCCATGTACCGCTGCGTCACCCTGGCCGCCCTGCGCGCCCACGCCGATTTCGGCGATCCGGAGGCGCTGGCGGCCCTGGCCGAGTCCTCGGACATACGCCTGGAGCCCGGCGAGCCGGATTTGAGGGTCTTCCTGGACGGGGAGGAGGTCGAGAACCTCCTGCGGACGCCGGACATCAGCCGCCGCACCAGCCAGTTCACGGCCAACAGCCCGGGGGTGCGCATCGCCCTGGTGGCCCGCCAGCGCAAGCTCGGGGCGCAGGGGGGCGTGGTCATGGAGGGGCGCGACATCGGCACGGTGGTCTTCCCCGACGCCGACAAGAAGATCTATTTCGACGTCAGCGTGGGGGAGCGCACCCGCCGCCGCATCCAGGACTATGAGCGCCGGGGCATCCCCTACGAGGCCTCCGAGGTCCACGCCGAGATCGAGCGCCGCGACGCCGAGGACCGCGGCCGCATCATCGGCCCCCTGCGCCGGGCGGACGACGCGGCCCTGGTGAGCGGCGACGGCAAGAGCGTGGAGGCCATTTTGCACGAGATTTTGGGCCTTTTGCCGTCGGGTTTTGCCCCCTGATTTCGCCTTATTTTTGGCTTGCCCTGCTCCTTTGACTGGAAGAAAATCTTGGGCTCTATGCAAGCCAGCCTGATGTACCGGGGATCCCGGCTCTTTTACCGGTCCGTGTTGCTGCCCCTGATGCGCTTCAAGGTGGGCGGCCTCGAGCATATCCCGCCCGCAGGCGGCCTGATCCTGGCCTGCAACCACCAGAGCTTCCTGGACCCCATCGTGCTGGGCTGCGGAAGCTACCGGGTGCCGACGCACTTCATGGCGCGGGCCAGCCTGTTCGAGTCCCGCATCCTGAATTTTTACTTCCGCAACACGCACACCTTCGGGGTGAAGCGGGGCGGGGCGGACCGCCAGGCCTGGAAACACTTCGAGGACCTGGTCCGCTCGGGCGAGCAGGTGACCTTCTTCCCCGAGGGGACCCGCAGCGACGACGGGCGCCTGCAGCCGGGCAACCCCGGCAGCGGCATGCTGATCCACCGCTGCCCCGGGGCCGCGGTCGTGCCGGCCCGCATCCGGGGCACCTGGCGGGTCCTGAACAAGACCCGCGGATTTTCCGGGCTGCACCCCATCAGCGTGGGCTTCGGCCCGCCGGTGGACCTGTCCGCGGAATGGGCCCAGAAGGGTTCGCGCGAGGTCTACGGCGCCATCACCGACAAGATCATGGCGGCCATCGCCGCCATCCCCCCGGTGGACGGCCGCGACGACGATTTTGTGCCGGGCAGGCCGGCGCAGGAGAAGAACACGACGGTGGCGTGACGCCTGGCGTCCGTCACCGCGTTTGAGGGCCCGCCTGGGGCCTAAGGCCGGGGAAACCCGGTCGAAGCCAGGCAAGGAGAAAGCGCAATGGCAGCATTGATCAATCGTTTCGTAGTGAAGGAAATCGAGTCGGATCCGGAGCTCGCCGACGAGCAGCTCACCGCCGATCAGGCCGAGGACTTCCGCAGCATGTACCTGGACAGCCTCCGCAACGTCACGGAAGGCGAAGTCGTCACGGGCCGCGTCGTGTCCGTGGACAAGGACGTGGTGCTGGTGGACGTGGGTTACAAGAGCGAAGGCGTGATCCTGATCGAGGAGTTCCGCGGCAAGACCGGCGAGATCACGGTGACCGCGGGCGAGGAGATCGAAGTCTACCTGGAGCAGATGGAGGACGCGGAAGGGCGCATCGTCCTGAGCAAGCAGAAGGTGGACCGCCAGAAGATCTGGACCCGCCTGTTCAAGGCCTTCGAGAACCAGGAGACCATGGAAGGCGTCATCACCCGCCGCATCAAGGGCGGCCTGGTGCTGGACATCAACGGCGTGGACTGCTTCCTGCCCGCCAGCCAGGTGGGCCTGCGCCCGACCTCGGACCTGGACCAGTTCATCGGCCAGACCGTCGGCGTGCGCATCATCAAGTTCAACCGCGGGCGCGGCAACGTCGTCGCCAGCCGCCGCGTTCTCCTGGAAGAGGAGCGGGCGCTCAAGCGCACGCAGACCCTGCAGGAGCTCGAGGCCGGCCAGGTGCGCCGCGGCACCGTGAAGAACATCGTGCAGTACGGCGCCTTCATCGACATGGGCGGCATCGACGGTCTGCTGCACATCACCGACATGGCCTGGGGCCGCGTGTCCCATCCCAGCGAAGTGGTGCAGATCGGCCAGGAGATCGACGTCAAGATCCTGTCGATCGACAAGGAGAACGGCAAGATCTCCCTGGGCCTCAAGCAGCGCAGCGCCGACCCCTGGACCGCCATCGACATCAAGTACCCGGCCGCCTCGCGCCACAAGGGCAAGGTCGTCAACCTGACCGACTACGGCGCCTTCGTGAAGCTCGAGGAGGGCGTCGAGGGCCTGGTGCACGTCAGCGAGATGAGCTGGCTGAAGCGCGTCAAGCACCCCAGCGCGGTGGTCAGCGTGGGCCAGGAAGTCGAAGTGGTCGTGCTCAACCTGGACCTGCAGAACAAGAAGATCTCCCTGGGCATGAAGCAGACCGAGGCCGATCCCTGGACCACCCTGGAGGAGCGCCTTCCCATCGGCAGCAAGATCAAGGGCCAGGTCAAGAGCCTGACGGACTACGGCGCCTTCGTGGAGCTGGAGGACGGCATCGAGGGCCTGCTGCACATCTCCGACATGAGCTGGACCTCCAACCTGAAGACGCCGGCCGACCTGGTGAAAAAGGGCGACGACGTCGAGGTCAAGGTCCTGAACATCGACAAGGAGAAGCGCAAGATCTCCCTGGGCCTGAAGCAGCTGCAGCCGGACCCTTGGGAAGGCATCGCCGACCGCTTCCAGCTCGGGGCGAAAGTCGATGTCAAGATCCTGCGCACCACCAACTTCGGCGCTTTTGTCGAGTTGGAGCCTGGGGTCGAAGGACTCATCCACATCAGCCAGTTGGCCGAGACAGCCCCGGCCAAAGTGGAGGACGTGGTGGCGCCCGGGCAGACGGTTTCGGCCCGCATCGTGAAATTGGCCCTGGAAGAACGCAAGATCGGCTTGAGCCTGAGGGAAACGGGCGGGGAAGACGCCCCTTCGGAAGGCTAGAGGCTCCTGCGGAGCCTCGACGAAACCGCCCGCGCCGTCAGGCATGAGATGCGCCGGTGGCGCATCGAAGAAGCAGCGGCGCCGGTAGGCGCATTTCGCGGCGCTCCGATGGCGGTGTTTCCACAGCGCGGCACTGAAAAAGGCCCCGGACG
>Ga0210388_10000120_pt1 | contig 90653 bp, 84 predicted proteins | sample IncBWC19OmetaG_FD_155485 | JGI IMG/M metagenome (GOLD analysis project Ga0210388, IMG submission 155485) | Forest soil microbial communities from Barre Woods Harvard Forest LTER site, Petersham, Massachusetts, United States - Inc-BW-C-19-O ... | reverse complement strand
GTCCGTCTCGTACGGAGCAACATCGGGCAGCATGGCGGGATAATCATTGTCGAAGACGAACGTCTCGGCGTACCCAGGATTCCGCAATCCTTCCGCGCGCACATTCCCAGGGCACAAGTAACACTCCGGGTCGTACTCAATTGCCGGCAAGGGAGCGACCTTATCAACTTTCCCCAACCACGGCCGCTGCGTACGATGCGGCGAAACCAGCACCCACTCTCGCAGAAGCGGATTCCAGCGCCTGTGCGGCGCGGTACGAAGGTCTATCCCATTCATATTCTGTTTAGCCTACAGTGCCATTCAATTTCGGCTAGTGGAGTGTACTTCGATTTGCGCTAGAGGAGAACAACGCGAAGGAAATGGTGCGCCCGGGGGGACTCGAACTCCCGACCTTCTGGTTCGTAGCCATAAAAGCACCATCTTTTACAGACTAACCCTCTGGCTTGTTAATCCTTAATAGACCTTTACAAACCTAATTTATAAGGGTATTTTTGTCTTTCCATGCAACTACAGACCTTGATACAAATTGACCAGAAATAATAGAATAGGTTGCACAGCGGTTGCACAGAGACGAAAAAGGAGAAACCATGAGTAAACCTGAGGGACAGAATAAAAGGTTTCGCTTTTCCGCTGAAAAACTCGCCGCATTGCCAACTCCCACAGATGGTCCAGCGGTTTATTACGACACGGACGTTCCGCCCCTCTGCTTCCGCATTCAACCCACAGGTAAAACAAAATTCTTCGTTTTGAAAAAGGTTGCTGGTAAGACATACCGCCGAACCTTGCAAAGCACTAAGTTGGACGCCGCCAGAAAACATGCTCACAAACTCCTGTCAGATGTTCTCAACTGGCTGGACGGCGACCGTAAGGATCCGTGTCCGATGGTGCGTCCTCTTGACGATGACAAACTAACGTTCTCCGCTGCGTTCGAAATGTATCTCAAGTCTCCGCGGCCGCGTGTCACCAACAAAGAGAAGGCTGAGAAGCGCAGCCGCTATTTATTCGATCACTGCCTCACGCCAATCTCCGGTCGAGACGTCAATGAACTGACTCCCATCTTCATCGGCGCCAATCACGAGAAACTGGAAAAGAAGTACGGCCCGATCATGGCAAACAGGGCCCACGAAATTATCCGCGCCACGTTCAATCACCTAATCACAAAAGAACTGTGGACGAACGTAAATCCAGCGAAGGGCGCGACGCGAGCCCCTAAGCGCGAGCGCGATATCATTCTCGAAGCCAACGAACGGAAGCCTTTCCTAGATGCCCTGAACGCTGAGACGAACCGAGACTTTGCCGAGTGGGTTGCATTACTCCTGGTTACGGGTGTTCGAACATCAAATTTATATTCCGCCGAATGGACGGAACTAAAACTCGCGCGCGCTGTCTGGAACATCCCTGCCGAAAAATCGAAGAGCGGCAAACCGATGGCTATTCCCTTGACGAAGCAAGCCGTGGAACTTTTTAGGATGCGGGAAAAGCGTCTGGAGAAGCGTCGCAAGGAAGGTTGCCCTTGGGTGTTCCCGAGTAAGGCAGGATCCAAGAGTGGACACGTCGAAGATTACAAGAATCAATTCAAGCGTCTCAAGGAGCGGGCTGGACTCACGAACTTCACGAGGCATGACCTTCGTCGTACTTTTGTCGCAGGAATGATAATGGCTGGTGTTCCGATGCCTGTGGCAAGCACAGCAGCCGGTCATTCCAATCTGGATTCGATGAAGCCGTACGCACGCTTCTATAAGGAAGGCGTCGGCCAGGCGGTCGAGGCAGGTCAGCTGGAAATGGAACGCCTCATGGATGCGGCTGAGGCGGAGAAGAAACTTCTGTCCGCCTAAATAATTTGCATTAGTTAATAGAAAGCTGTATTCTGCCGCACAGCCCAGAGAAAAGGGCAAGATTTTGGAACCGGGTAGATAAGCAAACCAATACCCGAGCGAGCGTGAGCATCACCCAAACGCCGCTTTCCGAGAAGTGATTACTGCGAACTCTCGCAGTTGTCACTTATCAGAAGGCGGCGTTTTTTTTGCGTTGAACGGAAAGGATAGCCATGACGATTACTTTGGAGACGTTGGTTGTAGTTGCTGGGGTCTTGTACACACCGGAAGAAACGGCGACGTTTCTGAAACTAAATCCAAAAACTCTGGAAGTGTGGCGAGCCACCGAACGCTATCCCGGACGTAGATCGACAAAGGTCGGAGGCGCCGTCCGCTATTGGGGCGAGGACATCCTGGCCTTTGTGAATGGTGAGCACCAGAAAGCACAGCCGTACGTCCCCAAGAATCGCCGGCCGAAATTACTCCCGAAGCGTGCAAGCAGGAGCCATGCACGTAAAGCGGCGAGATGAGTTCCAGAAATGGAAAGGCCAGCGCTCGAACGCTGGCCGGTTAAATCAAAGAAAGGTAATCTGACATGCCAAATGTAGCATCTGTTCCAGTTCCACCGCAAGAAAATCTGCAATTCCTGCACGGCGAGCGGCGCATCATTGGCCGCGCAAGACGTCTAGCAAAGAAACACGGAATGATGCTCCGGAAGTCTCGCAGGAAGTTTCGCAATTCCGGACACTACCGCCTAACTGCAACCGTTATCATCAGCGGCCATAATTTCGAACTCAATCCCGAAGACATTATCCGGATCTGCGAAGCAGCCGAAGTGGGCGACGGGAGGGAATCATGACCGTTAGACTCGCTTCCAAAGACCAGCGCGAGCGCGCCACCGCCGAATTGCTAAGCATCCTTGCCGAGTATCCGGGAGGCGTCCGTACTTCGGATCTGCGCGGTACGCCGCTGTTTCACGGAACGTGCACGCTGTCCAATGCCCAAATCATCCGCCTACTGCGAGAGTCCGACAAAGCCGAGCAATATTGCGGCGGTCAAGGCGCACGCACATTCAGTTTGTGGAGGCTCAAGTGATGAGCCGTAAAAAGAAACGTTTGGAGCGTATGCGCGCGAGACAAGAATACGAACAGGAGCGGATGCGCCAAGCAGCGCCGGTTGGCGGTTTCCATTTCGACGTTGGAACCATAGAACGCGGCGAGCCCGCGGTTGGGCCGCCACTGATGGTTCGCTGGCGTGACGGCGCTGACGACCAATGCGATTACGCCATTCTACTGAAAAATCGCGTCGGAATATTGAAAGCAATGGCTTCGGGCGAGAACCCGCAGATTGAAATTTGCGGACTGACTCTAAGGGAAGACGGCTTGGAAAAGCTTGGAGAATTTGCTTCCAGAGGATTCGGGCCCATTTATTTCCATGGCCTAAAATCTGGCGACCACTATATGACCGCAAACATGACGGAGCCGCAGTATCTGGAGATCGTGAAACTCCTGGTGCGTGACTTTTTTGAGAAAGCCACTCGGGAGTTGAAGGATTCGAAGGCAGGCTCATGATGGAAACCTCTCGCAACAATACAAACGGCGAAATCAGCGTGAAGGCCAAAGGTTTCACCGCGGTCATTTCCGAGGACGGCGTGAGGATTCAAGTTGGCGACGCGCTGGTGCATGAATGGAAGCCAAGCCCGAAGCACGAAGACAAACCCTCGCCGCGGTCGGGGCCGAATCGCAGACGAGGCGCGCGGTAAAGAAACGAATCGCTTTTAACAATTCAAATCAGACAGGAGGAAGCATGGAGAGTGAAAAGTTGGAATTTCGAGTTGGTCAAAAAGGCGGTGTGAGTGTTTACGGTCTCGGCCGATTCCCAGTCACACTTTATTATGAACAGTGGAAAAGATTGTTGGCCGTGCACGACGAACTGAACGCGTTCGTAGAAGAAAACAAAAGCAAATTGAAGATGAAGCCGGCTTAAGGAGAAACAAACCACCGAAGAGACAAACGAGCGCTGTAGCAGTCAGCAGCAAAAGGGAGAAACAAGATCGGGCGCGCATCGGCCATTACAGCCGATGACGATGCCGCATCCCTTTTGCTGCTTTTTTGTTTGGAGACGATCATTAGTAAACCGAAAAGCCGGTGTGCTCACAGAGTTCGGAATCTGCCGCTTGCCACAGGCATGAATGTCTGCATGACACTGATAAAAATGGGAGCGGTTTCTTGAAACCCCGTAGTGTCGTCAGCGACTCCGGCAGCGAATGGGACGGCAAAGTTCTCTAATGCGTTTGCGAAAACAACGAACTCCATCCGCACACTTTCCCAAATAGCAGGGGTGATTCTAGCTAGGTTGTAGTTAACTTGCGCAAAATCACCGTTTGTAATCACGAAAGGCGGAGCGGGTTGAGCGCCCGGCTGAACCGCAGCGGCAGTCAGAAATGTACACTGTTGCGCATGGTATTTAGCGACTGCTTCGTTTTGCGCGGGTATAACTGTTGAAGCGAAAAACTTAAGCTGGTCTGACGCGAGCTTCACTGCCTCGCGCAAGGCTGTTGACTTGGCAATATCCTTCGTAGTTTTTAGTTGTTCTGATCCAAGACGTATTTGTTCAAGTGCCTTCCAAGCGGCAATCACTACGCCGATCCCTGCAAGGAAGTACACGAACTCGACGACCGACTTAACACACAACCAGATGTAGTGCCAGTCGGTGGGCTGAGTTGTGGTTTGAATCAAGGTTATCCCCTGTGTTGTGGGGTTAACTTGACATTCTAGCTTACAGCAAAAAAAAGGCAAACATCAAAAGCGCTTGTGGAATTACTGAGTTGCACAAACCGTTGCACAAAATGTCCCAATGAGTCTTTACGGCATCCTCAATTTGCCCTGGGCCCAAGCCGAAGCGATGCTTGTCAGCACTCCGGCTATCAAACCAAGCACGAAGAACCAAACGCGATCCCACCGCTTCTGTCTCCGTTCGTCGAGATACAAAGCTCCTTTGGCCTTTAGGAATATGCTCTCGTCCTTCGGGTCCAGGCCGCCAGTCGAACGGATTCCACGATATTGGGCATCGCCGCGTTCATCCTTCGGCATATAGTACAAGTGCAGTGTTGTAGCCAATGTGAACTCCCGCATTTGTTCTGCGCCTGAGGGAGGGCGGTGATCGATGGTCATACCCAGATAACCCTGCTCGAGAAGCAAGGCGAGCGGGTACTGGTCACGATGGTCGTTATGGCGCAGCCGCGCAAGTCGAATCGCTTCCGAGACTGAGACCTCTCCGGACTTAGCGACTTTTTTCAGGATCCGCAGCGCAACGCCATTCTCCAAATGCGATGTCTCTCGTTTTATTTCTTTAGCTCAGCTACCGCGCTCACTAGGAGCTTACGAAACCAAGGTTTCTGCTTGGCCGAATCGACGAGAACTCGTTTCCATGTCTCAACGGGCTCCGCAATCGTCGTCTGGCTGCCCCACTGAAGGCGTCCCTTCGGCACGCGATAATATCCAATTCGGATCCATTCCGGATATTCTTCACCCTTGAACTCGATTAGGTCCACCACGTCCCAATAGGGAACGCCACGGTCGCCAGGATTGCTTCGCACGATTGCGCGGTCCTTCAGGACTCCATACCTGTGCTCTTCACCTGCAGGATAGCGAAACGAAACCGGCTTTCCAATTCGGCTCAACATTTTCTTGACGCTGGAATTTGCGTCGCGTCGTCGCTTTGGCATGAACACTCTTGTACTCCCGGGCCGCGATTCCTGCAAACGAAAATATAGAGCGGCGTTTGCACCAAATGCGTCTAGGATCGCCCCGATTCTATTCCGAGGAAAAGGTTGCACGGCAGGTTGCACGGAAACACTTCCGAACGCACCTATTCTCGGTGCTCTTCAAGAACCCTTTGTTTTATTGAATATTATGGTGCGCCCGGGGGGACTCGAACTCCCGACCTTCTGGTTCGTAGCCAGACGCTCTATCCAACTGAGCTACGGGCGCGCCGTTCAGAAATATTAACATAGCGATGCGCCGCTCATCTACCCGCGCCCAAACTCATTGAGAAATAGGAGCCCGCTGTGCGCGTCCGGGAAACACACCTTCCACCAGCTGGCCATCCTTCAGAACCGCGACTCCGTTCACGAGCACGAATTGTATTCCCTCCGAATATTGGAGCGGCTCTTCAAACGTAGCTTTGTCGATGATGCGGTCGGGATCGAAAACTGTAATGTCCGCATCGGCGCCAACACGAATCCGTCCTTTGTCTTTGAATACAGGCGCCCTCTTCTCCAAACGTTGCGCCGGCATCAGCGTCATTTTGCGCAGTGCTAACATCAAATCGAGGGCCTTTTCCTCTCGCACGTAGTGCCCAAGCACTCTCGAAAATGTGGCCTGTCCGCGCGGATGCACTTTTGCTCCCGTGATGGGCATACCGTCACTGGCAATCATCACGATAGGGTTTGCCACGGCCGTTCGCGCCGCTTCTTCTGGAATCGAATGGATCACCACAATTCCGCCCTGCTTCCGGTATTTTTCAAATGTCTCCGCCGTCAAGCGCTCGCCGGTCGCCGCCCACTGCACATCCTTATAGGTAATTCCCATATTTTCTTGCCATCCTGGATCGAAAATCGCGGACTCCAGCGCCGTGCTTCCCGCCGTGTACGGATAGCATTCCGTCGTCACATCCAGTCCATGCTTCTGCGCGCCTTCTACCATCGCAATCAGATCCGGCGTGAACTTCAGGCCCATGCTGGTGATGTGTACGACATGAAGTGGCGCGCCAGTCGCGACCGCCGCTGCAAGAACCTCCTCGAGCCCTGCAACTCCCGTCGTAGGCTCTTTCAAACCCGCGTATCGCAGATGCACATGCACGGATGCGCCGTACTTTGCCGCGATGCGGAACATCTCCACGATCTCCAAACGCGTGGCCCCCGGCGTGTAGTTCACCCCCATTCCTTCAGCCAAGGCGCCTTGCCGAAAACCCTCCTCCATGTCTGCTTTCATCTCGACGAGTTCCGCGGCGGTGGCCTCGCGGTGAGCAGCATCGCCCGTGGCCAACAAGCCTCCCGACGTGTCATGAAGAACTTTCATTCGCACAGGAATATGCCCGATGCTCACACCGAAATTGATCAGCGACTTCCCTTCCCGCTGGGCATACCAACCGGCTACGTCAGCGGTCCCTGCCTCGAGCTCGAGCGAAGTCGTGACGCCATCGTGCGCCTGAAACTGATAATTCCTGGGCTGTTGTCCATGTTCGTGCAAATCGATGAATCCGGGGGCAACAACGAGCCCCTTCGCATCCATCGTTGTCTTCCCCTGCAGCGGACTAGACGAAATCGCGCGAATCTTCCCCCCACTAATTCCAACGTTGCGAACAGCGTCGAGACCGGATTCGGGGTCCATGACTCGGCCATTCGCGATGACCACATCATATCTTTCGTCGTCCGCCGCGTGCCCCACCGCAACCGCATAACTCAGCCCCAAGCTCGCAAAAACAATTGCGATTCCCAACGCTCGCATTCTTCCAGATGACCCCTGCCACATTTTTCCATCCCCCCTGTAACTTTGCGGCGCTAAGTCTCTTTCCCCAAGCCTCTGGTGTCAAAGGAAATCTGAATCGTTTCAAATGGAGAACACCGCAGCCGCAGAAAAACGCAAGCGCCGGGCGGATTTCCTTCTCTCGAGATTTTTGGGGGGAAATAAAAAACCCGGGTCGCTGGGGGGAGCGACCCGGGTGGGGGTTACTGCTGAGGGGGGCCGGAGGAAACTCGATAAATTTTCAATTCACCTGGTGCACGGTCAACATGCAAATCTTCCGTAGCTCTTCGTAGGTGAAAAATGTCTCTTCTTGTTCCCCCGCGCATTCCCGGTGTCCCAATCCAGACTCGTCCGAGAGTCGCGAGAGTTCGTCTTCGGAAATTCCGAGCAACAGGGCCGCCCGTCCTTGCGTCACATACTTTGGCACTTGGCTATTCATCATTCCTCCTCACGCGGGAAGCAATGCCATAGCATCTTGTTCAACGGCCAGGATCATCGCTTTATAGATGTCCACATCCCAGCCTTCGCCAATTCTCATCCGAACCGTTTCACCGCCATCTTTCAACAGTGTGCCCCTGAGCGGCACCTTAATATCGCCTAGCGCTACTTGCAGCACCACAGGCTGCCCCATCCAAGCTTCGTACGCGCTGTCCATTCCCCCTCCTGCAGATGTTCGGCCCTCGCTGACGGGAACAGAATCGCTGACCGCGCATTTTCGGACAATGGTACAGCGAGGGTACTAGCCTAGTAAGTTGGTACTGCCTTTTCTTTCAAGCGAGAATTTGTGCTGATTCGATACAGAAGTACGCACGTACTGTTTTTTCAGGACGCACGGTCCATTGGGTAATAAAGATGTGAATGGCATTCTCCTGCCATGACGCGTCACGACCACTCCTCACTGGGCGATAGGCCAGTTGCCCCGTCCGAAAGAACAGGATTGGGCTTGGCTTTAGGCGGTGGCTTTTCGCGTGGATTCGCTCATCTCGGCGTTCTGCAGGTTCTCGAACAGAATCACATACCAATTTCTTATATCGCTGGCACCAGCGTGGGCAGCATTCTTGGCGCGGCTTACGCAAGCGGTGCGCCTCTCTCTCGGATCATCGCTACTTGCCGCAAAATTCGTTTTCGCGATATCGGCCGCTGGCGCGTTTCTCGCTTAGGCCTCGCCAGCAATCACCGGCTGGGCGACCTTATCGAAGAAGTTTTTGAATCGCGCCGCTTCGAAGATCTCCAAATTCCCATGGCCGTGGTCGCCACGGATTTGGCCAACGGCGAACCCGTCGTTTTCACTCACGGGAATCTCTGTGAGGCAATCCGCGCCAGCTGTGCTTTCCCAGGATTGTTCGAACCCGTTAAAATTGGGACTCGCTGCCTCGCCGATGGCGGACTAGTCGCGCAAGTTCCAACGCGTGCCGCGCGCGATCTTGGCGCCCAGCATGTGGTCGCCGTTTCGGTTGGCGTCGAAGATGGGCATCGCGGCGCTCCCTCCAACATCTTTCAAGTGGTCTGCCGCGCAGTCAGCGCCGCCCAAAAGCATCAGCTCGAAATTTGGGAACGCCACGCGGACTTAGTTCTCCGCCCAGACGTCCAGTGTTTCGCATGGGATGATTTCGACCGCGCTGACGAGGCCATCGAAGCTGGCGCTGCAGCTGCGCGCCGTGCTCTCCCCCGCATCCAGGCGCTGCTCAACCCACCCAAAGACCCACATGCTGAATTCCAGGCTCGGCTTGAGGCCGAAGCCCAGAGTTACCTCTGGCTCGCGGAGGCGTCCCGATGATTCGCCTGGCATCGTTGATCGCAGCCGTTACCGCTTCACTGCTTCTCTGGCATGAATGCGGAGAGGATGTCGGCGTTTTCTGCTACCGTATTGGACTGGGTGCTTTCACGACCTTGCGCTCACGCGCGCTCGTCCCGGTGCCAGCTTCTCAAATACACTTTTCGAGGAACCATTCCGCTTGCTCCAATCCATCCTCCACTTTCTCCACTCACTCTACAGCCCAGAGGGACTTCGAGAGTTAATCCGCTCCGGCGGCGCTCCCCTGGTTTGCACTATCGTGTTCATCGAAACAGGCTTTTTCGTAGGTTTTTTTCTTCCCGGCGACTCGCTCCTGATCACCGCCGGCATCTTCTCTGCCGCAGGCGTTATTCCGCTAAGGTGGCTTCTGCTTCCCGTCATGTTCTGCGCTGTCGCGGGCGATCAGATTGGCTACTGGATTGGCCGTTCCGCTGGCTCTGCGCTTTATCGCCGCGAAGACTCTTTCTTTTTCCGCCGGAGCCACCTTCAACGAGCCCACGATTTCTACGAAAAATACGGCGGCCGCGCCGTGGTTCTGGCGCGCTTCGTCCCCATCGTTCGGACGTTCTGCCCTCCTGTTGCAGGCGCGGCAAAAATGCCCTATTCCCGCTATTTGCTCTTTGATGTTTTGGGTGGCGTCTTCTGGATCGGCGCTACGGTCCTTGGAGGCTATTCCCTCGGCCACCTGATCCCCAATATCGGCCAGTACATCCACTATGTCATTGCAATCGTCGTCTTTATTTCGATTTTACCGCCCATTATCGGCATACTCCGTTCTCGAAAAATTCCGCGCGACGCGTCCAGCCCGGCCGTCACGAGCGGCAAGACAAACTAGCCCATGCCATCAGCTAAACTCAAAGCCATTATTTTTGACATCGGCCGCGTGCTGGTCCGGATCGATGTCGCCCGCGCCATGCAGGGCCTCTCCTCCGGGACCTCACTCTCTCCCGCCGACCTTTGGTCTGCGATTGAGAAGGATCCTCGCTGGCCCGACTGGCAGGAGGGGCGAATGGCTCCGCGCGATTGGTATCTGCATCTCAGCAGAAGGCTTGGCGGCAACTTTACGTTCGAGCAATTCGTAGAAACCTGGAATCGTGTCCTCGACCCTTCTCCAATCCACGAGGATGCCTTCTTCCAAAAACTCTGCAAGAGCTACCGTCTAGCCCTTCTCTCCAATACAGACCCCATCCACGTCCAGGATCTCGAGGCTAATTACACCTTTTTCAAGTTTTTCCCCACGCGGATCTATTCCTGTTCCGTCGGCGCTAGCAAACCTAATCCATTGATCTATCGTGAAGCGCTTCGAGCTCTCAAAGTCCAAGCGCAGGAAGCCATCTACATTGATGACATTGCAGCGTATGTCGAAGCCGCTCAAAGACTTGGCTTGGCCGGGATACAGTTTCAATCGCCATCTCAGTTGACCTCCGACCTAAAATCCCTCGGCGTAGATCTGCCCTAACTCGCCCACAAGCGTAAGAAAGTCCAAAACGGCCCTTTCTAGCGTAAAGATTGCTAGGACTAGTACTGCCCTGGCCCAATGGCCCTAGAGACACCTCCAAGCAACCCTCATTTATTCATCAATTTACGGGTATGTTCGCTGGGTGTTCCCTGTACTTCCTTTGGCTCGCAACTTGCTACCTCTGTGTTACGGGCCGATTAAAAAGATAAATCGTTCGCCCACATTAGGGTGAGGAGAAAAGACCAACATGGTTGAGGAACACATAGTGGAAACGAGAAACAATTCATCTTGGCAGTTGCCCGCGATCATCGTGCTGGGTTTGGTCGCGATCGCCGGATTGGGATTTGGATGGAACGCCTCTTCAAAGCTTGATGCTACACAGCAAGCCGTTACGTCGGAGGTCAAGACGTCTCAGCAGGCTGAGCAGCAAGACATGTCTTCGTTGAAGGATCGCATTGCGCAGGACGAAAAAGCCAATTCTGATCTCCAGGGCGATTTGAAGGTTGTTACAGACAAGCTCAAGATTACCCAGGGTCAACTTAAGAAGGCGCGTCTAGAGACCGAAGCAGCCGCGAAGCAGAACGACGAGACGACTCAAAAGCTCAGCGCTCTTGACACGTCCGTCCACACCGAACTAGCGACCAAGGCCGCCACTGATGACGTGAAGACCGTCGACACTAAGGTCACCGCAGTGAGCGCTGACCTTAACACCACCAAAGAAGACCTGAAGATGGCCAAGAGCGAGATGGGCACTCTTATCGCTCGCAACCACGATGAAATCGACCAGCTCCGCCGCCTCGGTGAGCGCGACTATGTCGAATTCACCATCACTGGCAAGAACAAGCCCCAGAAGGTCGGCAATGTTACCGTCGAGCTCAAAGGCGTCAACGAGAAGAAGAATCAGGTGAATCTCGCCATGACCGTCGAAGACAAGCGCTTTGAGAAGAAGAATCGCGCTCTGAACGAGCCCATTTTCTTCTACATCTCCGGCACACACATTCCTGAAGAGATCGTTGTGAACAAGGTTGGCAAGGATCAAGTCAGCGGCTACGTCAGCATCCCGAAGGCAAACGCGCAGCCAACGACCACTTCCACCACTTCCGGAAACTAACGCAACTTACTTAGGCCATCTTCGGCCGTCGAGGCAGCCAAGCGGGCAGGATTTCCTGCCCGCTTTCTCTTTCTCTCCGCTTTTCGTAACTCTCTTTCCAGCTTTTTTTGGTCCCATTCCCCGGTTTCTCCTCAAACTCCGTTAAGATGGAAGCTCGCAAAGCGGAGAATGGCTTGCATCAAACTTCTTTCATCCTGTACATCGCAATTGACGACCTTATCCCCGCCCGCGGAAAAAGCGTCCCTGGACTCGACGAATTCACCGCCGCCCTTGATCATCGCGGCATTCCTGCTGTCTGGCTCACCAGCCGCACACGGCTCCAATTGGATGAACCCCGGCGCAAGCTCGCTCACACTCACCCTTTTATCGCCGAAGACGGCTGCGGTGTTTTTTTGCCGGAAGACTATTTTCACTTGCGGCCGCATGCTTCCACATCGCAGCCACGCGGCATACCTACTGTCCGCCTAGGCCGCTTTACCTGCCTGCCTGTCGCCGAGCAGCAACCCGCAGCTTCGGATGCCTTGGAGAGCCTTGCAGAAGAAACAGGTGTCTCGGTTGTCTCTCTTCGCTCTCTGCCACCGCGGGAGCTAGCCCAAAACGCGAATCTGCCGCCCCGCGAAGCGGAGCTAGCTCGGCAGCGTGACTTCGACGAACTGTTTTTCTTCGCAGGAGCTTCTGAGCAGGACATCGAGAATTTTCAGGAGGTCGGGCGCAGCCGGAATATTCAGCTTCGCCAGAGGGGCGTGCTTTGGTCCCTGGCCATCGGTGCGAACGTTCGCCGATGTGTTGGAGAGCTTTCCAAACTCTACGATCGTGCTCTTCGGTCTCACGCACGCACAATCGGAATCGCCACTCCGGGGCAGGAGAAGGCGCTCTTCCCCGCCTGCGATCGCGCGATTCTCTTGACTGACACAGGCAACAGCCTTTCTGATATTTCCTCCACTCAAGTTGAAACTCATTCTGATCGAGTAATGGAACTACCACTACGCGCCGCGGACACGTGGGAACAAGTTCTCGCAATTCTCTCTACGAAAAGATAGGAGTCCAAGGGAGCTAGCAGAACTTTTTGGAAACAAAATGTCGGTAATGCGACTACTTTTTCACATGCCTGACATCTCAGTCGCATCTTCCATTTTTCCCAGTCCTCCCAAATCTCCTGTTTTCGCGACGATAGCGATTTTTTCCGCGTCCGCTTTCGTGGCCCTCTGATTGCCTTTGTATACGCGAGTCTCAAGCACAGCTATACGCATTTGACTTCCCGGTTTAGTGCGGGCCACTGAAAATTCAGCGGACCGAGTACTAGGAGAACCCCTACTATGGCATGGCTCACTCGCAAGCTTCACATCCCGGCTTCTGAACCCTCCATGGGTATTGTTTTGGCGCTTTGTATCATCACCATGGGTCTAATGTCGGTTGCCCTGCTATGGCAGGCTCAGATCATCGCCAATCAGCGCGAAGCCATTCAGTGGCTTGAAACTCTCAAATTTGGTGGTTAGTTGACTTTGCCCAGGCCCCTGCTAAAGCCAGGCATGCCCCCTTCCGCGTGCCTGGCTTCCCCTCTTTAGCCTCATTGCGGCACTCTCAGTTATTGATTAGCTCCTTTTAAGAATCCCTCACGACTTTCTTGCTTTCTTGTGATTCAATATCCCTGCGGGGGATTTCTGATCCTTGGGGGATATACCGTGAAACGTATCTTGAGTGTTTTTGTATTGGCTACATCACCTGTTCTTCTGGCCTCTGCGCATGCTACCACCCAGCAAGCGCGGTCGGCTCATGCTTCAATGGCCAGCAATGGCCAGGCACAATCATCCAATGCAGCTTCTTCGCATGATCGGCACCATCGCCGGCATAGCAAGCACCATCACCATCATCATTCTGCGTCACCGCAGCAATAACCAGACATCAGACAAAATCAAAAGGGGGGAGCCGGGCGGCTCCCCCCTTTTGCCATTTTACTGTGTCGTCTCCGAAGCGCGCTAACTGCGCGTATGTTTCGTGAGCGACTCGCACCGCGAGAGCGGTGTGCTCAGTTTTGGTTCAGCTCTAAGTCCGGTGGAGTCATGTCCCCTCCGGAGCTCATCGAGCTCTCATCTTCCGTGTACTCCCACGCGACGCTTTTTGCAAGCAAAGAGTGAGCGAACACACCAATTCCACAGCCGTCTATTTTCGTATTCCTGATTTGACTTTTTACTTGATGAAGAGCGTTTCTCGCAGCTGGTCGCGGCTTACGAAAGACTTCATCGTGCGGAATCTGCTAAACAGGTCCTGTATTTCGCGGTTCTGGTAAACCTTTTGCGCAGGACACAATAGGGTGGCCGAAATAATCTGCAGAGAGTTGGAATCCGCGATGCGATACCGTTGAAATCCTTCCGGCTTCTTACTATGGAACAGCGCAAACACAACTCCGCCTGGACGCAGCAGCTCTGTCAAATTCGCTACGGCCTGCCTCGCCAGCGCTGGTTCCAGATAATCGAGCAAGTCCCAGACTAAAACCGCGTCGAACGACGCCCGAGGATATTGCAAATTAGATTCTAGGAATCGCGCGGCTCGTCCGGTCGGGGTCATGTCCACAGCTCCGGAAACGACACCCGGTTGATTTAATAGCACTTCCTCTTCGCCTAGAAAATCCTTCCACCCCCGCAAAATATCTTCGGAGGACACGCGAAAACCGCGCTCGATGAAAAAGCTAAGAGTGGTTTGCCACGCCGGCCCTAAATCCAGCAACGTGCCCCGGCCAAGCCCATCCAGGTTCCACAAGAATTCTTTCAATCCATTCGAAATGCGCGTAGAACCTGGCGCTTCTGGCGGGCGAGGCGAGCCTACCGCCGGGACGGAAGCGACGTTGCGCGTTCTTCCGTTTTGAGAGGGCGGCCGTGAAACCTCGCGGGCTGTTCCGGTACCTACGCCAATGCCTAGTTTATGCAGGAAGCTCATGGATCAATCCGCCGCCGTTCCGGAACTCATCGAAATCTGGCTAGACGACTTCCCGGCTGAAGGCGAAGCACCCGCTGCGGCAGCCTGAGCTTCTCCGGTTTTGCCAGGGGTTTTTCCGGCTTCGACCTTGCCGCGCAGCATCGCGCCATCTTCAATGGCCAGCCGGTCGGTTTGAACCTCGCCGATTACTTGCCCGGTGCTCCAGAGTTGCACTTTGTCGCGCCCAGAAACTTTCCCTTCCACGCTCCCGCGAACAATCACTTCGCGGGCGGTCACATCCGCTTTCACGCGTCCGTTCGGTCCGATGGTCAAGCTCCCATTGGTAAGACTCAGCTTTCCGTCCACTTGGCCGTCGACGAAAAGATCTTCGCTCCCGGTGACCTCTCCTCTTATTTTGATTCCTTGGCTGATGCAGGCAGAGGCTTTCGAAGAGACTGGTACTTCTTTGGGCGTCTCGCGGATTGGGGACGAAATGGGAACTGGGGTACTTGCAGTGCCCACAGGTGCTGTGGAAATCTCGGGCGCTGCTTGGGGCTTACCGTCTTCTTTTTTCCACATCTGACACCTCGACCACGAAAATTGGATTTTCGAAGCCGCCGATCGAGTGCTGGGAGGAACCGCGACTCAGAAGCGTGAAGATATTACAGCACTTAGCGGCTGTAAACAAGTATGCGGGGTAGCAAATCTAGCGTGTTTCCTAAAGCGCTACACCATACTTTGTGGTTTCAGTCTGGCTATATCCACAATGGATAGCGATATCGGGTGCCCTGGTCACACCCTCTCGCCGTCAAATCCCCGCCATTCTTACGATAATTCTCCTAGTTAACTACATAATATAATAAACATTGATTTAACGTCGCACCTTACTCCAACTGCGCAACTCTTATCTTGCCAAAGATCCAGACTTACGAATTCGGATCCAAGCCTCGCAAATGCGCGGCGGCCTGCTCCGGCAATTCAGCATTGAAGTAAACCTCTTTGATGCTGTAGGACTTGCTGCGCTTCTCCACGATCGGCATGATTTCGATGTGCCAGTGATAGTCTTCCGCCAGCGTTTTCCAATAGCCCGCCAATTCGCCTTTTTTGCTCTTGGTGTTTGGCGCTGTGTGCACCACCAAATGATAGGCCGGCGCCACCTTTTCTAACCTGCGCAGCACACGGCCCAGCAATGCCGCTAACTGCTTGCGGTTGGAACCCGGCCGCGGCTGTTCAAACAATTGATTGTGCCGTCGGTGCATCACCCAAACTTCATAGGGGACGCGCGAAGCATATGGGCAGAGCGCGTAGTAGTCTCCCTGCACGTCCACGATTCGCTTTCCTTGCTTTTCTTCTTGCTTCACGAAATCACAGAAAATGCACCGCTCCTTGTCTTTAAACCAGTCATGCGCAGCGTGCAATTCGTACTTAATTCGACGCGGCACAAAGATCGTTGCGGTTATTTCGGAGTGCGCGTGCGGCCATTCTTCCCCCGCCATCACGCCCTGATTCTTAAATACACTCACATACTTGAATCGGGAATCCTTCTTCAAATCGGCGATTCGCGCGGCCCAAACCCACAGCACCCGCTCAATCTCCTCATCCGTGAATTGCGGCAGCCGTTTCTCATGGCTTGGCGTCTCCACGACGACTTCGTGCGCGCCTAGCGGCCCCATTTTGTCGTACATACCCTCGGCCAAGCGCCCAGGATCGCCTTCCACGCGGTATAATGGCTCAGGGTGAGGCACCACGCGCACTTGCCACGGGCCTTCCGGCGGCCAGCTCAAAATGGGCTTCGATTTCTCTATTTTTTCTGGTTCAAATGGACACTCAGCAAGGGATTCGCCACCGACTTCCCTCTGGCCAAGTATGATCCAACTTTGAGTGATAGGGTCTTTTCGGAGTTCCATTCAGGTTTCTTCAGCAGATCTCGCGTTTGACGTTTAGGACGCCCTTCACCAACGCGCATCGTCCAAGAAAATCGATTTGCGACGCTTGCACTGAGCTCTCTTGCCTCGCCGTAGTTTGTTTCTCCCCTCCACAATTGTCAAGCAACCTAAAAACTCATTTCATTAGCGAATGTCTTGACGGAAAACGGGGTTTTGTTTTGAGTCATTTTCCTCTTTTCCTTTTGTCTTTACTTCATTACTTCCCCGTGCATGCTATCCTCTCGCCCGAGATGGAAACGGACATCGCGTTCATGCAAATGGCCCTTGAGGAAGCGCGCGCAGCGGCTGCAGCGGGCGAAGTGCCTATCGGCGCCCTGCTCATCCATGACGGTAAGGTTCTTTCCCGCTCCGGCAACCGCACGATTCGCGACTGCGATCCTACCGCACACGCTGAAATCATCGTAATCCGCGAAGCCGCTCGTCTCCTCGGCAATTACCGCATGGCAGGCACGACTCTCTACGTCACCCTGGAACCTTGCAGCATGTGCGCCGGGGCCATGATCCAAGCCCGCATCCCGCGCCTCGTTTATGGTGCCGACGATCCAAAAGGTGGTGCCGTCCGTTCCTGTTTCGAAATCCTCACCAACGCCACTCTCAATCACCAAGTCGAAGTCGTTCCAGGCCTTCTCGCTGCTGACTGCGCCTCGGTCCTGCAATCCTTTTTCGCCGCCCGCCGCTAAATCGCCGCACGGAAACGCAAGCCTTACTCGCTCGGACAAACACGATGCGCTTACCTCACAATTGCGCTAGCTCTCAACTCATTCTTGCTTGATAAATCGTCGCCATCCAGGTGAGAAAAACTCATCTATGTCTAAGCAACCCTCGATTGCCCGAAGCCAGAAGCCTTGCTACGATGGGACTTGCCACGACCGCGGAGAGGTGACTGAGCGGTTGAAAGTACTCGCCTCGAAAGCGAGCGTACGGGAAACCGTACCGTGGGTTCGAATCCCACCCTCTCCGCCATTCAGTCTGCACAATTCGATTCTCTATGTTCTCAAACGGTGCCTGGAGCGTCTTTTCGCCCAAATCCGCGTCGCGTTAAACTAAACCGGACTCCGGAGAAAACCTCCCTTCTTGCCATCCGCCCCAATTTGGGAGGGGTTTCTCCAGGCCTCAATGTTGAGGTCCGGTTTCAAATCTCGTCGCCTCTGAAGAGGTCTCTGCCCTGCAACCGCATCCCGGGTCTGCCAAGCTCATGCATCCAGGAAGAGAGTCGGTCTACCATTCTCGAAGTCCCCAAACGCGAGTAACTCCGGTTGCACATCGACGTCAAATTCGGCCGTTTAGAATACAGGGCTATTGCTATGGAGGTCGCGGAGTTGAAGATCTGCGGGGCGCCCAAATGGGATTGTGCGTGAAGAGGCCGTTGATGAAACCCATTTGGCAGTGAAGGTATTCTGGAGCAAGTTAGGTCGGTGTTTCAGCGACGGAGAAATGCAGGACAGGATTATCGAGTGTAGCTGCCCAGCGACATCCCTGACAGCGGAGTTATGGAATTATTACCACACAATATATACCAGCCTAGTGAGGGCGTACGTTTGCGGAGCTACGGAGGAAGACGAAATGTTTTATTGCACGACTCGGAAGGACCGCTGATCTCGCGTCACGTAATGCATGGGATTGCTTGAGCTGTTGTAATGCGTCGCTCGCGCCGCATCAACGCTGCCAATAGTGCCCAATTCATGAGTCCAAGCGACCCGTCCGTCAGCAGACTTGCCCAAGCCGCACCTTGCCATGAATATCGCGGGATTAGATAGAAATTCAACGCAAAGTTGCCGACTGCGGCCACAGTTTGTGATGCGAGACGGAAGCGTTGGAATCCCGCGCCAGCTACAGCGTCCCCCGCGCTCAGATGGAAACATCGCAAAAGCGGGATAAGACAAAGCCAGCGCAGTGCAGATGCGCTCGCTGAAAAATCACGGCCGGCGATCTTCGGAAGCAGTGGCGCGAATACAAACATTCCAACGGCAGCGAGGGCTCCCAAAATCAGTGTTCGTTTGAGGATCTTCCTTGCAAATGGCGCTGTGGCGTTAATGCCGTTGACGCCATCCCGGAAGAAACGGGGTAAGGCTGCGCCATGAATCGATCCGACTGGTATGGTGCAAATGTTGACCACACGGTAGGCCATCGAATAGATGCCGTTCGCTACATCCATGCCGTAATGCCCAAGCATAACTTTATCGACATCGTTGTAGACCGTCGTGGTCGAGCCGGAAACCGCGAAGATAAATCCTTCTCCCAACCGGGCCAGAAAGAGCTTTATCGAAAACTTAGGGCGCCCAAAGTGGGACGTTACTTTCGCAATCGCGACGAAACACGCAATCATTGACACCATCATTGAAGCGACCGCCCAGCTAAAGGCACTGGTCCGATGCACGACCAGCGCCATGCAAACGACCAGCACAAGCCGCACACTATTTGTGAGGAAATTCAGGCTGGCGGTGGTTCGCATCTTTTCAAATGTTTGGAACACTTGTGCCGCTGAACTGGTTAACTGGCCACACAAACAGTCTCCGATCGCGAGCACTACAAGGATTGATGCGCCGGCTTGGCCGAGCATCCACTTTCCAGCTACGAGGAGCGCGATAACCGCCAATGTCCCAACGAGCCCTATCGACAGTAAAATGTTGCCCCAATATTCGCGGAATCGCGAATGATCGGGACTCACGTAACGAAGAAACAGGAGGCCGGATCCCATTCCACTGTATTGACTGAGTATGTTGACAAGAGCAGCGGCTGCCGCCAAAATTCCGTACTCCCCGCTCCCCAGCAGGCGCGCGAGTACCACGAAGTACGCGGCCTGTATCCCTAAAGACGCGACCTGCCCTCCGAACATCCATCCAGCATTCCTTGCGAGCGGACTCGTGGCCAATCTCCGCGTTTCGTCAGTGAGTCTTTGTTTCAGGCTCTGCGAAACAGGAACAACGGAATTGTCCTCAAGCATCGTTTGTTTCATCCATGATTCTCCACAACTTGATTTCTTGGTGACCGTGCGCAGCTTGCTCGTTCCCGGTATGGGTGGATTTTATAGTGCCGATTCACTGGGCTATGATCAGTTCCAGACACAACGATGGGAGACGCTTACCATCACGCCTTCCTTCCAGCAGCCGCATATTCGGAAAAGGGTTTTCAAAGCTAGCTCACAATGAACTAGGCGCTTTCCGTGGGCTGAACCCCACCTGGACCATCTGTTGGTTTTCGCATCGGCTCAAACTGGCATGCGACCCCAGAAGCCAGGCTTTGCCCAGTCGCATGATTGGTTTCTCGAAAGAGTAAAATGAAATAGTCGCGAGCGTCGCTGTTATCGCCAAATCGGGCAACAACAGAAAAATGTGTGATGCCGACGCTCCGAAAAATGACTGCAAAACATCCTTAACAAGTTCCTGGAAGAGGTAGAAACCATAGCTGATCGCGCCTACAAATACCAAGATTCGCGAGGACAGTAACTTGGTCAACATCGAATTCGGCACTAGAACTAGATAACTCACCAGAAAGAAAGCAGCAAACACGACCAAACTGTATCCAAAGCCATTGAACAGTTCCGTATCGGCTGTCCGGCGGAACGACTTCACGAAGAATTCCAGACCTAGAAACAAAGCGGCTATTAATAAACTCGCGAACCCAGACCACCGCAGCAGCACTGCGGGGCATCGCCCGTCTTCGAGCAGTAAGGCCAAGGCTGCTCCCGCAGCCAAACCGTCAATCCGAAAAGGGGTCAATAAGAAAATCGGATTATCCCAATTGTGATTCACACCCCAATAGTGATGAAACAATGCCGTCCCGAGGATACGCACAAAGGGAGATACAAATACTATGCCAAGGCTCAGTCTTAGAAGACTCTCTCGATCCAAGCGCTTTACAGCTAGCGGCCAAAGGAAATAGAAGTGCTCTTCGATCGCAAGTGACCACAGTGCCCCTAAGGCAGGCAGCGCCGCAGGAGTGAGCTGAACCAAATTGCTGGCAAAGAAGAGGTACCCCAGATAGATAAGTTTGAAATGGCCGGCCATCAAGAAAACGGGGATGACCGATGCGATTAGCGGCGGTAAAATCCTTGTCGCACGTTTCACATAGAAAGATTTCCAGTAGTCAGGAGCATTAACTTCCCGCCTCAGGATCCCCGTGATTAGGAATCCGGACAAAACAAAAAAAATGTCGACGCCGACCCATCCGCTGCGCACAATTCCGTGATGGAATAATAGAACCAAAAAAACGGCCGATGCGCGTAAACCGTCGAGCTGATTAATGCGCATGTGCCCGTCTTTCTAGTTCTTTCGTCTGACCCGGTCTTTTAGTGAGTGTCGAATCGCTTATCATAGGCCGCGCTGTCCCGTCTCGCTCTTTGTCTGGCCGGCGGGCAGGTGTGGTGTGGAGCGTTTGTTCGAAAATCGTACGGTGCGCAGGCCAACATAGCTCGACACGTCAGGCTGTATCGATCGCGGTATTCCTTACATTGGAGGAGACGGCCACCGGCGCACGGAATTTGAGTATTGGCTGTTCGACAAAGCGATACGAGATGTAGGCGACAGCAAACGTCAGGACGAGCCGAATCGAAAAATAATTCAGCGGCCCATCGAACACCATAAACGGCTGCTGCCAAAGATACAGCGAGTAGCTAAGCAGACCTGTCCAAACGAGCAGACGACTATTCAAAAACGGATCTTTGCGCTCAATGGCTGCGCTGGTGGTGAGCGCGATTAGACAGGGAGCAAGACCCCACAGCAAGACTAAATTTGTTTTGTATAGCACGCCCGCAATACCAACAGTCACCGCACAAAGAAGAAGAAAGGAAGCGGGAGATACGAGATATCTCTTAACGAATTCCCTCAATCGGTCTTGGTAGAACCCGAGCAGGCATCCAGCCGCTAAGGAGTCTGCAATGGCGGGTGCGCAATGGCTATATTCAGTGTAGCCATTGTGTCTGAGAAGAACACGCATGAGAGGACTTGTAATCATAATAATCCAGCAGTAACGCCGGGCATTCCTTACTCCGGTGGCAAAAACCAAGGGCCACAGAAGATAAAACTGTTCCTCTACCGACAGAGACCAGAGGTGCTGGAGAGGTTTGTAGGCTTCAGAGAAGAAATAAGTCGTCGTGAAGGTGAACGCAAAGATAGATTGAATGATGCTCGGGTGTCCGAGCAGCAGGACTATCGTGATGTAGAACAGAGAAGCGGGAAGGATCCGGATTGCTCGCCTGCGGTAAAATTGACCCAGATTTGTCTCTGAAGTTCGCGAGTGTTCGCGACAAAGTAACGTCGTTATCAGAAATCCCGAGATGACGAAGAATACCGTCACCCCGAAATACGACAATATGGCTAGTGCATACCGTACATTGCGGGTGTGCAAGGGGATCGAAATGAAATGGGCGGAAGCATGCCCTAACAGTACGGCCCATATCGAGATGGCTCTGAGCCCGTCCAGGGATGGTATCCGATTTGCGGATAGGTTCGGCATAACGTTATGAAGGAACTCTCTTCACACCCAGCGCTACAAATACACTTTCAGATCGGGGTCTTATTCTCCATTCCTTCGCTAATCCTACGAAAGCGATAAGAGTCAAGGTCCAGTTTATGGTCACGGGAGTCATAACCATCCCGGCCTCAACATTAGTGATCAGCTGCAAAAAGAGGATTGCGCTGAACCATCCGACGCGCGGACTATAATAGCGGGAGCGAATAAGGCGCACGCTTTGCCTTATAGCTCTCCAGAAGAGAAACAGAACTAAAAGCAGACCAACGGCACCAAGCTCCAACCACAACTCCAGTAGCCCGTTTTCCGCATAACCGATCGTCATCCAGTGGATACGCAGAGCTACGATGAGCGATTCGCGGTTCAATCCGAGCCAGAACGCGCCAAAGCCATAACCCAAAAAAGGATGCTTGAAAATTGAATCGAGAACCGCAAGGTAAATACCAGTTCGACCCGTAAGCGTAGGGTCCTTGCCTATGGTTTTCAGCAGAGGTTCAAGATACAACAGTGCGAGGAAAACCATCCCGATCACGGCCGCACCGGTTGCCACCGCCCATAGCAGCGATTGCTTGTTTCCAAGCCGCCTCGAGATCGAAAGCCAAGCAGTAAAGAGCAGAACTCCCAGAGTTACAAACCATGCGCCGCGAGACTGACACATTCCAATCAGGAAGAGCAGTAGAGCGGCATATCCGAGCTTGAGGATGGGTCGTTGCGCCAAGTAAAATACCGGGGTCAGCAAGAACGCCATACTAACCCCCAAGGCATTCTTGTGGGAGCATATTCCCTGCCACTCGGCGCCGCCACCACGATGGTATATCCCATAATTTGGCAGAAAGACGGCCAGGATTACGCTGAGAAGTCCCGCGACCGTGCCAACGAACATCAGCAACTTCATCAGCCGTTCCGTGGAAAACCGCTCGGTCAGATAAAATGCAAACAAGGTGGTCATCATTAACTCGAACGACGCTCGGAATGTCATTAATGGTGATTCCGACCAGGTTGCTGAAAATGCTGCAAAGAGTGGGGCCAACAACAGGACTTTGTTATTGAGAATTACTCGCCAAATCTCTCGGTATCCAGAGACGATGAACACCGCCATTAGAAGGTAATACAAAACAACTTGTGGTCGAATACCTTGCGCGGTTCTAAGCAGGTAGCCGTTTTCCGTCATTAGAGCACTGTTGTAAGGATTGGCTATGGAGAATTGGCCATCCACCACCAGATATAGAAGCGGGATCAATAGAGCCCAAGTCAGCACCTGCTGATAGACGGGAGTTTCGTCGGGCCAAAATTGCGCAGTGTTAGCTCCGGCTCCAAACGGCATAGCCATCTGTGGCGCAAGATATGGGGTATTCATCGGGACAGATAACTCTTTCCGCGGAGATCGCGATGACCGTTTACAAAGAAACGCCCGTGGGGCCGCTCGCTTGTAAATTGTTCCAGAATGCTCGGACTTGGCGCCCTACTTCGTCCGGATGAAATCGGCGTGCCTGACTGATTCCCTGCTCGATCATTTCTTGCTGCTTCGTGCGGCTACCGAGAACCCGGCTTAGGGTTGCGGCCATGTCTGCTACGTCATGCGGATTGAAATAGGCAGCTGCCGACCCACCAACTTCCGGAAGTGACGTAGCGTCCGATGAGATGACGGGCGTACCGGAAGCCATGGCCTCCAAGACGGGAATGCCGAAACCTTCCATGAGGGATGGGATGAGGACGGCTCGCGAACGACGGTACAGATCTTGAAGCTGACTCTCCGAAAGGTAAGGTTCGATGTGGACAAGGTCCCCGATTTGTAGAGCCTGAGCACGCCTGCGGAAAGCCGCTGCTACATCTGAGAGCCCGACAAGACGAAGGCGAGGGGCGGTGGCGCGGTCCAATTTCGCCACGAATGCTGCGTAACCCTCGAGTGCCCCGTTAGGATTTTTGTGGGGAGCGTCGCCCGTGACGGCCAGAATGCAATTCTCCCTCTCGTCGAGACTTCTCACTTTTCTCTCAACGAACCAGGACGGAGGAATGCTGCAAGGGATTACCTTCACGCGTGCCGAAGGAAATCGCTCCTTTATCCGCCGTTTCGAGTAGGAGGAAACGGTCAACACTGTGTGTGCCCGTGACACTGCCTTTGGGATCAGGAATCTGCGGTACTGATTATTCAATCGCTGACGGAAGCTGGGCCCCTCGAATCTCTCGAGGAGGATTAGATCGTGCAGAACGAGGATGAGCCGCGTACGTTTAGGAAGAAAAAGCGGCGCGGTGTTGTAAGGTGCCAGGAAAAAATCTGCACCCCATTTGTGTAGGAGATACGGCAGCGAAATCTGCTGCCATATCTGGTACCTCGACAGTCCTGCCTGAATTAGGGGCCAATCAGAATGGTTTTGCCCCTTAGTCGCGAAACCCACAAAGCGGTCAGAATAGGGACCTAGAAGATTCCTGAGTTGGCTTCCTTTTCCTGTGCCCCCATTCGACGACAGAAACGCCTGTGCATCATAGGCAACTCGGAACGGATAGCCTTGTCCATCCGGGGCTTCTTCGCCATGCTTCTGTATGCGTGGGATTGCGATCGTATCGTATTTAGAAACTGCATCTGAATAGTAAGAGGGTGACATCGAGAAAGGACACCTTTCCTGCTCTTGGGGACATAACTTGTGTTAGCCGCGCATATTTAGGAGCGACTTGGCCGCCGCATCGTATGCTGGTTTTTTTTGGTAGCTTGGGTCAAATAAATTCGGACGGTGTATCAACCCATCGGGCCGCTTTGGCAGGTTCACGTCATCCGCCAATTGCTCGAAAGTTATAACGCTTGCAAACGGGCCAACCAGGTCAAGATATTCGGCATATTTCCGCGCTACAACCTCGTCCACTTGAGGGCCAGGAATTCCCGTATCGTCCACGTCCAATTCCGTGATCATGATCTCGAGGCCAAGATCTTGGAGTGCCTCGAGAAAGCTTTTCATGCCTGCCATGGCCAGCGGAACATCCGCTTTGATGTGGCCCTGAATTCCGATTCCTGTTAGCGGAGCTTTATTTTTTCTCAGGTTTACGGCCAGTTGCAGCAAGGCCTCGCGGCGCTGCGCATGTACGGGCAGGTCTTGCTCCATGTAGCATTCGTTTATGAAGAACTTTGACTTGGGATCGGCAGCTGCGGCCGCTCGAATCGCGATCTCAATGTAGTCGGGACCGGCCAATTCGAGCCACGGCTTGACGCGTAGACCGTCCACCCTTCCGTCATTATGTAATGGCTCATTTACCACATCCCACGAGTAAATTTTCCCAGCATAGTGTTTCACAACGGCGGTGATGTGATCGGTCATGACACGTTGAGCGTTCTCTTTATTCACATACGAGCGAAACCACGAGGGCAGTGCGTTATGCCATACGAGAGTGTGGCCACGAAACAGCAGACCGTTGCGTTGGCTCCAATCCAGGTCCCAGTCTCCGTAACTGAAGTCGTAAGTTTCCGGTGCGGGATGAATTCGATTCATCTTCAAATCATTTCCGATAGCGAGCATATCGAATTCGGTAGCAATCGTTCTCGCCGCGATCGGGTCCGTCTTCAAATCGTGCTGGCCAGAAAACATCGCTACGAGTTTCCCGCTGCGTTTTGCCATGGCCTTGAGAGTCAGTGCTTGCGAAGCCAGCCCCACGGTTGTGTGCGCGCTAATCAAGTCGTTTGCACTTACACAAATCGTGCCTAGATATTTAAGCAGCGTTCGCCGGGTCAATTCGCCGTTCATTCTTTTTCAGGATTGGTGCGGCTCATTGTAAACGAAACCGCGGAATAGGCCCCGAGCGTGCGCCAGGCAAAAACCGGCGCTGGACCACCTGCCGCTCAAAAAAACCATTACCGCCCGCAAAAGGTCATAACTGAGAAGCGCAGCCCAAAGCAGAGGAAGAGAATGACGCCGCACGAGTTGTCCCATACCCTGACCGTATTTTTGGGCGCGACTGTGAGATACGGTGCCGCTCAGCATGTCGCGACGGGGATGGCCCACATGCAAGGTTCGGTCGAATCGAGCGCGGAGTCCTGCTTTCATCAGCTTTAGGATGTAGTCGGTTTCTTCGCTGGCAAGTAGAGACTCATCGAAGCAAATGGACTCAGGAAGTGCTCTACGCTTCAAGAACAGGCCATTGGAAAAAGTAGTGCGGAGCACATTGATCGCTCGAATATCGCACTGGCTTTGGATCCAACGATTTCCGCTTGGAAGGCCTTGCTCGTCGTTTGCCCCGACCGCGAGTATGTCGTAATTGGGGTTGTCGCGGAACCAATTCTCTACTTGGGGCAAGAGGCCGACCGGATACCAGCAGTCGTCATCCGGGAAGGCTACGATTTCACCGGAAGCCTCTCTCAAGCCCACGTTGCGCGCCAGAGAAAGACTCTTTCTGTTTAGGCGAAGATGTGAAACATGTATATCGGGGGGAAGAATGGACAAAAGTCGATCAACGCGATCGTCTTCGTTCTGATCTACTACAATGAGTTCGAAGTCCGCAGGCTGCTGATCAGCCAGAGATCCGAGCATCTTTTCCAGCTCTTGTGTTCGTCCAACGGTAGGAATGATGAGGCTGAATTGTGTCATGTTTTACTCGCGGGCTGATCGGAGATCCAACTGCAATTACTAGACGGTGTTCGTGCGGTCGCTGTTTGCATTGATGAAAACCCAGAAATCTGCCCAAGACCCTAGATCGTTATTTGACAGACGCGGAAACTGGTTGGGAATATGCTCTATCATCTTCCAATCGGGCTTGTTCAACTCAATCCAGTCAGTGAATCTTCGATGGCGCACATGCTGCGCCTCATCGGGAGATTCTTCGTTGTCCGAATAGATGACGACAAACTGATTAGCCGCCCCGAACAGGGATCGCATATATCGATCGTAGACGTCGTCTTCGACAAGATGGTAAATGACGTCAAGCGAGAGAACTAGGTCTGCTCGTTCGGAATCGACGGAACTCTCATGAGATAGCAAGAACTTCTTCGATTTATCGTGCTGAAAGACTTTCCGGCATCGTTCGACCGCTGTAGCCGACACGTCAATTCCAAGGTAGTGAGGGTATTTCGATAGAGATAGCTGGTGCCCATCACCGCATCCGAATTCAATAACGGACCTGATTTCATGCCTAGCAACAAAGTCATTGAGCACGGCTGCCTTAAACTCTGCCAATTGTCCGTAGGATCCCGAACCCGAATTACCCCCACGCGCATAACGAGCCTCCCAGTAATCCGGAGAACGGAACTTCGTGAAACGGAGGAGCAGCCTGCGCGCTGCTCTACCCATCGCGTAAGCGCTGGGCCCGACAAAAGGTGTCTGCTTAAGAGTCTCTTTTAGTGTCATGTTCTAGTCTCTACTAAACTTCATGAAAGCTGGGCTGGCGTACTTCCGGCGACGTCGAGAGACGCAAAGATGGCCGGCGATCTTTGGAGGCAGAGATCGATATAGACTTGTTCCAACAGCCGCGTTTGACGTTTCAAATCGAATTGAGTGCGAGTCCATGCTACGCCCGCCGCTGCGTAGTCTTTCCAGGACTGTTCATCTTCGAGGAAATGTCGGATGTGGCTAGCCAGTGTCTTCGAATCGCCTTCGGGCGCCAAGAGACCGGTCCGACCATGTAAGACTATTTCCGGAATACCCCCGTGATGAAAGCTGACAACCGGGGCTCCCATGGCCTGAGCTTCGGCGAAAACCGTGCCAAGTCCCTCGCTGTCCCCGTTTGGCGCCGTCACACTCGGAGCACAGAACACGCGCGCAACCGACAACCACTTTCGCACAGCTGTGTCCGGCTGTGCTCCCAGGAACTGGCACGAGATGCCCAGTTGTGCCGCAAGTTGCTCGAGTGAGGGGCGGAGTGGCCCATCGCCGATGACCACCGTTTGAATGCTGGCGTGATTCTTTTTCACTTCGGCGACCGCCTGCAATAGGAACGCACAGCCTTTCTTCTCGACAAGACGCCCAACGAACAAAATCAGATCTTTGTTTCTTGTAGCGGATTGTGCCTGAAAAACCTCATGGTCTATACCGGTATACAGGACGTGAAGCTTTTCCTTGGGGAACCCCGCATCGATGGCTTTTCGCCGCATGAACTCGGAAACGCAGATAAAGAGAGAGGCCTTATTCCATAGATTTTGATAGCGTTGCCGGAAATTGATTCGTGCGGTTACATCTGATCCGTGCAGCGTAACTATAAGAGGAATGCCGAGCCGGCGAGCAAGCGGCAGTGCCGACCGACCCCCGCTGGCGAAGTGCGCATGCAGCAGACTCGCTTTCGCTGCAGCAGCTCGATGGTGAAAGCTCGGAGCGAAGCGCAAGCGACGATATAGCTTTGGCGCCATCTTCGCAGGCACTGAATACCCGGAGGATAGTAGGATTGAGTCTGCTGGAATAGCGAGAGATGGTTTCACGCGCCCTAAACCAATGTATCGAGGAACAAAACGAGTGAGACTACGAGCCTGTCCTTCTATGAAAGTCTCGGATATAGGCAGCAAACTCTCTTTGAAGATCAGAACAATCGGTTTTGTAACCGGAGGTTCACTCACGAAACGTATACCGACCGCATCGCAATTACTTCATCGTAGACACTTTCCAACTTTGCTGTTTGCGTGAAAACGTCGAAGTTTTCGCGAACCCACTTCATTCCAAACTCTCGCGAGTGGCTCCAGAAACCGTCATCGGCGAGATAGCGCAGGACGTGTGTAGCCAACCGATCTTTGTCCCCTTCATTCGCGAGCAATCCAGTCTCGCCGTCAACCATCGTTTCCGGTACGCCCCCATGCCGATAACCCACGACGGGCACGCCCATTGCTTGCGCTTCGGTGAAGACATTTCCAAATGCCTCGCTCATTCCATCCGGGAGGGTAAGGCTCGGGCCACAAAAAACTCTAGCTCGTTCCAACCAACTCCGGATCACAGCCGGTGGCTGTTCACCAAGGAACTGGCATGGAACTCGCAATTCGTCCGCGAGCGCTTGAACCGACGGACGAAATGATCCATCTCCGATGAATACGAGATGGGCTTCAGGATGACTTTGTCTGACAGTATGCATAGCGCGGACAAGATGGTCGGCACCCTTGTAGGGAACCAGACGTCCTACGTAGAGAACCAAATTCCTGTCTTTTGCCTCGAGGCTGGGTGAAGGCGTAAACCGGGAGAAGTCAATTCCGGTGTAGTGAACCCGAAGTTTGTCGGATGGGAATCCTGCGGCTAGGGCCTTTCGCCGAATAAAGTCGGAGACGCATAGAAATACAGAGGCGTGCACCCAAAGACGCCGGCGCCAAAACAAATAAGGCAGCTGAAACGCATGCTTCCTTAGTTCCCCATCAGGAAACAATTCGGCTCCACCCCGCAGGTGCAGAACCATAGGAATTGCCAAAGCTGTCGATATGGCAACGGCTGACGACGCAGCTTCGGCGAAGTGTGCGTGGAGCAATTGCGCGCCGATCTTCCGAATTCGTGAGTGATAGTGCGGCGCTAGGCCGGTCCAGCGATATCCCTCGCGTCTCACGCGCGATCCAAGGGATCGAGTCTGTGTGAGTAGTATCGGGGATGTGTTCAGCACGCAGCTGGGTTGTGCAGGGATGAGGCCTACATAATGCGGCGTGAACTTTTTCAATGCGTTCACCTGGATGGGGATGAATGTCTGCGTTGTAGGCAGCATTCGTTCCGCGAATATCAGGACGCGGTTCAAATTCCTACCTCGAACAGCTGCAGATATGCCTGGCGTGCAACGCTTACGTGATACTTCGATTTTATCGTTCGATAGGCTTGTTCCGAATATGCCGCTCTCCGGGAACTGCTCTCGATTAATGTCACCAGGTTCCTGCGGAGGTCCTCAACATCGCCGCTGCGAAATAACATTGCCGCCCGACCGTTTTCGGTGATCTCGGAATGAACGGGAAGATCACTAAATAAACACGGAAGCGCATGGGACATGGCTTCGAGTGCTACCAGCGGTAGTCCTTCCGGGCCTAGTGAGGGCATGACGAAGATATCCGCTGCTTCGTAATAGGGCGTTGGATCACTCTGGAATCCAACAAACTCAACATCGAGATCTGTGGCCAGTTCTTCGAGAGCCGGGCGGTACTTTCCCTCGCCGACGACGGTCAGACTGACGTCCGGAATGTCTCGAATTGCATCCAGCAGCAGGTGCAGTCCTTTGTACCTCTCCAGGCGGCCCACATAGATGATGCGCGTGCGTCGAGTGGTGTCCGTCGATCGGATCTTGTACTCAGGAAGATGAGTCACCCAGTTTGGAATCACTGTCACCCGCCCAAATGGAAATATCGGATTGTAAAGGGCTCCGACAGTTTCAGAGACACACACGAGCCGGGACGCCAAATGTGCAAAATATCGAGACAAAATTCGCGGAGTGAACTTTGCGGGATGTCTGTACCACTTAAACAGTTCCGTTTCAAAGGGTCCATGGCGCGTGTATATGGTTTCGCAATGGAGAATCCGAGCCGGAACGAGCAAAATCGACTCCAGAAAACCATTGATCTGGACTACTTGGATTTGATGCCGTATCACAACCCATGGAAGGAGCAGGAAGGCCGTGATGAACCTGAGAATCCTGATCCGTGAAAATCTAGGGATCCTTATGACTCGGACACCACACCGTTCCAATCGCCCCGCGAGGACTTCCAACGTGCAAATCGCAAAAAGGTCGGCACTCGGATGAAGGATGGTTGCAAGCCCCTCCAGGTATCCCTCGACGCCCCCCATGGACGCTCCCAGATCCACCAATAGGATTTTCTTCTTTTCGCGTCTCATGTTTGAAATCAGGTCGTTTCGCAAGAGATCGTTAATGAATTGTGTAGATGGCGGCGCTCGATGTGGCAGCGGCTATGCTCGCAGCGTTCATCGCCGTATTCTTCATCCAACTGAATGGAATATAAAGTACGTCGTAAGGTTGCAGAACGAGGTCCGGTTGCTTCCCCTTCTGTATATCTGAGAGTTGTACCGGTATTTCTTCTTGCCCTTGCGGAGTCTTTCTGATCAGCCTGATGTGCGATTGTACGGAAGTCTTGTTCGCTGATCCGGCCATCGCTATCGCTTGAAGTACAGTCAACCTCGAGTCATTCGTCGCGATTGCATAGCCGCCCGGTTTCGCAACATCCCCCAAAATGTAAACGACGGGTGCCCTGGGGACGACGACAGTGTCACCGGGATAAACGACCGGAGAGACCGACAGAGCTTGCTCAGCGTCGTTGGCAAGATAGTAGTGGGTTTCTAGTGAGGAATCGTGATGCCGCTTAATAGTGATGTTGCGGTCTGCAACGTCCGTCAAACCCCCAGCCAGGGCGATGATCTTCAGTATGGGTTGCGGCGTCGTAATCGAGTAAGTTCCGGGATTCTTCACTTGACCTAATACGGACACATCCTGCGTGGCGTACTCCATAACTCTGACTCTCACTTGCGGCCGCCGCATTATTTTCTTGTCGATAAATGCCGTTTCAATGGTTTTGGCAGCTTCCCCTGGAGTTTCACCAGCGAGCTTCAGCTCGCCGATCAGCTGTAGCCGCACCGTACCGGAGTCAGTTACCCGAACCTCCTGCCCCATTTCGGGCGTGTCAAAGACTTCGATGTCGATCAAGTCGCCCGGCCCGATGAGCAGGCTCTCTGTTTGAGCAACGCACGTCAGCGCCAGCGCGCCTGCAAAGAAAAACGTGAATGTCAACTTGCCCATTGAGTGCCTCCAGAGTAGCCGCAGCCGTTATATCCGTAGTAGTCGTAATAAGTGCTGGAGGAAGGGTCGAAGGCGTTCAGCACAAGGGCAATCTTTTGTGTTCCCTGTGTTTGCAGGATGGAGCAGCTTCGCTCGAGGGATTGCCGTTCGGTCACCTTGTAACGGGCGACCAGCAATGTGAGGTCTGAATGGGTGCTCAATAGGACGGAGTCAGTCACCGGGAGGACCGGCGCACCGTCAATAATAATGAAATCATATTGTTTCCGCCAGTTAAGCACCAGTTCCGTCATATTGTCCGAGCCCAACAGCTCTGCGGGATATTTGGGCGGATCGCCAGCGGTCATTACTTCTAGGCCGGCCATTACCCTGGTTGGCACTATTGTTGACAGTTCACCTGCATGAGTCTTATCTGCAGCGAGGATAGAACTAAGACCTGTTTTGGTTTCTAGTTTAAAGCGGTGGTGAAGGGTGGGAGTTCGCAGATCACCATCCACCAGCAGGACTTTCTTATTTTGCTGAGCGAGCAGGATAGCCAAATTTGCGCTTAACATGCTCTTGCCTTCTCCTGGCACGGAACTTGTAACCAAGACCACCTGTGGCGACGATGCGTTCCCACCACGCACAAGATAGGTTCGGAGCGTGCGCACGGCTTCCGTGTAAGCAGCGGCTGAAAGATCACTTATGGAGGGCCTTGAACCCTTCCATCTGCGTTTTTCTCTGTGGAAAGGAAGAATGGCGAGAGGAGCTTCTCCAAAGTGCGCTTCTACCTCTGACAGATTCCAGATCTTGGTGTCAGATGTATCTTTCAATAACGCACCGCAAATCCCTATAAACAGGCCGGCCGCCACTGATGCCGCAAGATACATAGGTACGTTTGGTTTTGCGGGTCTCGATGCTACACGCGCAGGATCAACGATGGTAATGTTGCTGGATCGCAGCCCCGCCAACAAATCAGCCTCTTTCAATCGTCTTAGCAGGCTTTCATACAAGTTGCGGCTTTGTGTCGCTTCTTGCCGAACGATTTCGTACTCGACCGTCTTGTCATTCAGCGCTCCAGCCTGTTGCTTTTCGTCGAGGAACACCGTTCGCGCATTCTTTTCGACCTGCTCCGCAATCGTGTAGTCATTTTTGACGCGTCCGGCGATTCGCGCTGCTTCGGCATGGATCGCATCTTGGATACCCTGCAAACTTGCACTTACTTCGGCCAGTTTTGGATATCCCGGACCAAATTTGGCTGAGAGTTCATTTAGCTGCGCCTGCGCGGTCGCTTCCTGTGACCGGAGGTTTTGGATCAAATTAAGCGAACCACTAACGCTTGGTGACGCCGAAGCCATCATTCCACTTCCGGATAGACCGGAGATAAGCTCAGGGTCACCGCTTTTAACGATTTGATATAGCGCACCCTTCATGATCCGAGATGATTGAGCTTGAGCCCACTGACCGGTAGCCTGTTGAAGTCGATCCAACACCGGCGTGTACACCTGTTCGCGGCCCTGCATGTCCGTTTGACCGAGCGTAAACACACCCGAATCGCGCTGTAACAGGACGACTTTGGCTTGGAGTTCCTCGCTCTGCTTGCGCAAATCGGAAAGCTGATTCCCTAGCCAGCCAGAAGCCACCTGTGTGGCTTTGTGTCGTGTCTGAAAGTTATAGTCGATCAACCCCTGGACGAGATGATTGACTGCGTCGGCCGCGACCTTGGGATCGGAGTTCAGGTAGCTGACGTTGATGAGACGAGTGCCGGATACGGGCTTGACATCAAGCTTGGCTTCGAAAGCTCGCACGACACGCACACGGCGTGCTGGAGCATCCTCAAGCGGTACATTCACTGGATCCGGTGTACCTGATGGTGATAAAAGACCAAGCATCCAACCAATCGGGTTCCATTGAGGACGGAAATCTCGATTTTTTTCCAGATTGAGTTCTTTGATCACTTGGAGTGCTAGCGAGTCGGACTGGAGCACTTGGGCTTGCGTTTGCAAGGTTATGCTGGCATCCAACGCGTCCGATTCGCTCTCGACTGGACCAATCATGCTGTCCAAACCCAAGGCATCGGCGGTTTCCTTTTGGACCTGTACCTCACTTGTTGCCTTGTATTGGCGCGTAGCAGTAGCGCAATAAACGATAGCCCCTCCGGCGAAGAGAATGACTGAGCCCAGAAGTATTGCCTTCCGGCGTGACAAGATGTTCCAAAGATCTTTTATGGTTAGTTCTTTTTCCCGAGGAGCAGGGGTCCATAAGCGTGGCGTTATGGCCTCTGTCCTAACGACTAACTGTCTCGAAGGGTCCATATGATCACCTCTCTATCTAATTCGGGATACGCTTCAAAAGCGATGCGGTCACACTTTCGCCGAATACCAAAACTCTTAGCCAGCCAACGCGTTCGAAGAATGGGATTCGCTCATCTCCTCCGGTGTGGGATTCATGAATCCTTCAACGAGCTTTCGCCTATGCTGTTGTGGGCCGGGCTCGTAAAGCTCAGCGGCAAAGCTGACCTTGTCGAGGAATGAGAAGAAAGCATCGAGGAAAGCTCTCCGAATCCGCTGACGAGCGATGATGGCAGCGAACTCGAGGTTCCCAATAAGATATCGGCGCCACATCCTGTGTGGCTCGATGCACAGGCGATAGAGCCATTCAAAGCCAGATTTCTGAATCCATAACGGCGCGCGAGAAACGATTCCTGCGACCATTTCAAAAGAGCCACCAACACCCATCGAAACAGGTATTGAAAGCGGTAAGCCATGGTCGTAGATCCAATATTCTTGTTTCGGCGCGCCAAGCCCGACGAAAAGAAGGTCGGGTTTTGCCGTACGAATTGCTCGCGCCGTTTCCTCAAGACCATTCGCAGTCTTTTCGAAACCGAGCGGGGGGCAATAGCTGCTGATTCGGAGAGACGCCCAACGTTGCCTCAGAACTCCTGCGGTCAGATCTGCAGAGTTGGGGCGGCCTCCCAGCAAGAAAACATGGAGGTTGTTTTCGGCCGCAAGTCCGCAAAGCGCTTGAAACATGTCAACACCCGCGACTCGCTCTTGAAGAGCGCGACCGTGGAGGCGCGCGGCCATCAAAAGCGAAATGCCGTCGGGGACGACAAGGTCGGCATGGTCATAAATCTCTCTTAAACGACTGTCTCGATCTAGCAGGACGATGTGTTGTGCGTTGGCAGTTGCGACGTAGGCAGGTTTTCCGCCGGCCTTTGCGTGGGCAACGATGGCATCACATGCTTCTTGAAAGGAACAGTTGTCAATCAGAGCATGACCGACACCGACGCGATCCATACTCAGGTGACGAAGAGATGTTTGCCTCAGAGCGGATTCAGAATGCCCTTGCGTTTTGGTATTTATGTTTATGGCGTGTCCTTGGGTGAGACCAAAATTAGCCGGGAAGGGCCGGGAGGCCTATGGCATACCAACTTTTTCTTGCTGCAATAAAACCATGCATGGATTACTGCCTTCGGACATTTGCAATTCCTTCATGACTCGTGAACGTACGTAAAATAACTGTGGAAGTTGCGGCCACAATAACTTCAAGCGGCACCAGTTCCTCGGAGCACGGCTGGAACCGTCTGGACAAGGATCTTAATGTCGAGCCAAAGGGACCATTTATCGATATATTGAAGATCAAGTTCCATCCATTGCTCAAATGGAATGGAGTTTCGGCCGTGAATCTGCCAGAGGCAGGTGATTCCGGGTTTAACACTGAACCGTCGCCGGTGGCAATCCTGATCAAATAATTGGTAATCGCGCAGGGACATCGCACGCGGCCCTACCAGGCTCATCTCTCCCTTCAGAACGTTGAACAACTGGGGCAGTTCATCGATGCTCGTTTTTCGCAACACTCTGCCCAGGGGCGTAATTCTTGGATCTGCCTTGATCTTGAACACCGGGCCCGTCATTTCATTCATGGAAACCAGTTCGTTCTGTATTCTTTCGGCATCGGCGACCATGGTACGAAACTTGTAGATGGTGAACCTCCGTTTATTCATTCCGATGCGAGTTTGCCGAAACAACATAGGCCCCTTTGAAGTGACTTTGACGAGGACACTAACAGCGACAAGCAGCGGAGCAAGGAACGCCAACGCTATCAACGAACCAAGCAAATCTACACATCGCTTCAGAGCAGCAGGCAACGTTTCGATGGAGCGAGCAACCGCTAAAACCTGCGAATTATCATCGATATCGAGACCCGGCGAGTCTGGACTTATCAATTTGAAGACTTGGGAGTCCGCTCGAATGGCGATCCCTTGTTGCTCAAAGAGCGATACGAGTCGAGCAGCGTCCTCGTAGCGGGAGCGCAGGGGCAAAAACATTACGGCCTCGTCTACGACGTTGTGCCGCAAAAACTCAGACAGACCGGAAAAAGTGCAGCAGCGCGAGTATCCACTCGTTTCAAAACTCGGGGTTCCCACCCAGTCATCGTCAATAAATCCGACGATGCTATATCCAAGCTCCGGACGTTTGCGGATTCCGTCTGCGAAATCGATCGCGCGCTGGTTTGTCCCTGCGATCACTAAAAATCTATTGTTCCTACCCCGCCTGCGTAGGAACATGAGGAGCGAACGCGCAACGATGCGGCCAAGGAGCATCGTTGCTGTGCAGATGGCCCACATCCACGCGACAAAAATAAAGTTCACCATTCCAATGTGAAACAATTTCGCAGCGAAAAGCAGAAACAATGCAGCTAAAAGCGTAGCTTTGCACACAGCGTAGATTTCGGAGGTGCGGGGCGTCAGCCTTTTCGAAGTGTACAGACCGCAGAGGTTGAACAAAATGTGCCAAGCCACTAGAAGCACCCCGAAGAGTAGCCCATGCGCAAGCGATATTCGAAAGGCTAAGAATTCTTTGACATGAACCCAATTCGCTGATGAATAAAGAACAAATGTGGCGGAGATAAAAGCAGCTACCAGCGCGACGAGGTCGTAAATCTTCGCCAGATGCTTCATAATTCGCCATTTATTGGAAATCATCTGTTGGGGACCTTCATGCCAGCGTCTTGGATTTTATAAACCGCTTCGAATTAGGCGGCTGCCGAAACGACTGCAACGCCATTGCAATCGTCGGGTGAATATTTATTTGAATCGTCTTTAGGTCGTTCTTCTGGGAGTCTCGGAATGAGCGAGGGATCGAGTGCCAATTCTGGAATTCAGTCTTTGCAGGAACTGCCTGATACTCTCTTTTTAGGTGCTCTTGTCCGCTAACGCTCTGTCAAACGGGTTCAATTTCGTAGCCGGTTAATCGCATCGCTATGGATCTTTGAATGAGTTCTACGGAAATGACTAGGCTCTGATCGCCGTTGATTTTAGTGAGGGTGCCTTTAACCCCATCGAGAGCACCGCCCAGAATACGGACAGTTTGGCCCACCCTCGCGTAGGGGTACGGGTCCCAAGGGATATGTTGTTCGAGGAGTGCTTGCACGGCCTCTATTTCTTCATCGGGAATCCGAGTGCCGATTCCCTTAGCGCCCACAAAGTTGCGAACGCCATTTGTACGCAGAATCGCAACACGAACCATTTGACCCGGTTCTACACGAACAAATGTGTAACCCGGGAAAAGGGGAAGCAAAACTGATTGTTTTCGGTCGCTCCATTGATGTTTTACGGAATGCAGTGGCAGAAAGCATTGAATGCCCTTCTCCTGAAGCTCGAGCGACACCTTTTTCTCAAACCGGGGCCGAGTCTGGATGGCAAACCAGTGTGGCTCGCCTCCTTCTGCATCCAGATCAACAGACACAAATGCGCTTGAAATTTGTTGAACCGCGATCAAACCAAGGCTCCGCTAATTTGAGTCACATCGAGGCTGGGAACTCTTATCGAAACTTACAACTTTTGTCGCACGGGCTTTACAGCACCCGGTTCATCAGTTTCCACAAATCACTTCACTTTGTTCTGTTGCGCCACATCCTATCCGAACTTCGGTTGATTCGGGCACGCAAAGATTCAATGGAGATTATCGGTAGAAGTGTTGCGACTGTTCAATATTGAACTTACCTGTATATAAAAGATAAAAAAAAGTGATGCTCCTCCGCTGAAATTAGAATGCCAAATTCAAGATGGTTCGCGCCGTTCGAAGAAGTGGAGATGTAGGCCGGAAACCGCCCTCAACATTTCTGGAATGACGCACGGTAATCAGATCTACTACAACCCAGACGACATAAATGGTTCAGTTGCAGGCATTTCGGCTCTTGGGCACGAAATTCAACACTCGGTGCAATATCAAGAAGGTGATCTGTTTGGGTTCTACTGGAACAACAGGCACATTCATTATGAAGAAGAAAGTTTCGCCATGGAAAATCGATGTATTTCAGTGCACCTGAGGAGTACGTCACGCGAACAAACCTCAGATCATGGTAAAACACCCGAGAGCATCCGAAGACAATTGCTTGCGACTCACGGCAACGGCGGTTTGGAAAACCTCCATGTCGCCAGATTTGGCCCGAATGTACCTATAAGGGTCTGTGCAACCGTTGCGCTGCGGAGTGCAACGCTGTTCGAAACCATCCTCACTGCGATACGCACATATATTTATATTAAGGATAGACGGGTCCGCAGCTTATGGCACCGGAGTGTGCGAAGTACCCAAACGTGAAGTCAGAGGCCCGAACCCTGAGATATCTTTCGCGTGCTTGGTGTCGCGTCTGGGGCTCAACCGTTTGGGTTAGGAAAAATCTCCCCGACGTGCGTGCGGATTTCGTCGTGATACTCGGGATGCTTCACGAGAATCGCAGAAATCTCTTGAACGAGCGGGCTTTCGGCCGCCCATTTTGAGTGCGAAGGGATTCTTAACTCCGGACAATTGCGTCGTGGTGCTGGTCGGATTTCGGCTTCCACTTCCAATTGACTACCTCGAAATTGACGCTTTGAGTTAGAGCAACTGTGTGTCCATTGCCGAAAGTGCACGTGAGAATCGGCAATCCGCCTTGTTTTCAACAAGAAGGGGACGACAGATTCAGAATGAGGAATTGCTCTTGCGGCCGTGTTATGCCAAGGATTTGGCAATAAGGTCGAGGTCGCGAACACAGCATCGAGCTCTTGCGTGCCGTACGGATGTGGCAATCCCGCGCAGACGCTCGCGTAATCTCTGGCGGAATCGCCGATCACGGCGTTTCCGATTTCTCTCTGCAAGGAACTCGTTAAGCTTCGATTCTGCGTTGCAGGGAAAGGAACGTGTAGGAATCGGCCCGCCGTCTCTGGTCTTCTCCTCGATGAGAGGCAAGTTTATTCAAGACCACCGCATGCGGATTCTCTGGGTGTATTCATGGTCGCCCATGGACTCCCCAGGACAGGGATCCGAGCGTTTGAACACACAACTCCTGGTCGACTCGATTCCTGGGCTGATTCACGCAGTCAGGCCAAGCGGTTATTTGGATTACTTCAGTAAACCTTACCTGGAATACCTGGGCGTCATTTTGGACAAATTGACTTGCTGGAATTGGATGGCTTTCGTTCACCCTGAGGATGTCGAGGGGATCGTCCGTGCGGTGAAGTCAGATAAGTGTGGGTTGGATTGTGGGCTGAGGATTTTGGAACAACACTTAGTAACCTGCTGGGAATAAACGATGGACCCCGGGGACGCCGTACCCATTCAGATGCCGTCTGTCATCCAACAGGAGGGGAGACTCTAGACGGGGTACGAATTTACGTATATTTTCGAGTGATGAAGCGAGTTTCCTCAAGCAGGAACCCTTTGAAGTCCGCGCAACATTAAATCCACGTGGATAACTAGAGGAGGAACCGGGGGATGGGAGAGACGGACGATAAAGAAGTGAATGCGGCCCTGCCGAACAAGCTTTCGAGACGCGATTTAATAAAAGGAGTGATCGCAGGTGGTGTGGCAGTCTCCTCAGCAAGCTATCTTTTCCGCGCTTCCACTCTCCTAGGCCAGTCTACTCGCGGCACAGGTGAAAGACTTCTCAGCATCAATGTAAATGGCCAGTTGCGGCGAGCCGATGTTATGCGGCAAGAAACGCTCGCCTGGACGCTGCGCCACAAACTTGGCCTCACCGGCACAAAGCTGGGCTGTGACCGCGCTGAATGCGGCTCTTGCACCGTGTTGATCGACGACATACCGCATTATGCGTGTTCGGTTCTGACACACACCGTGCGCAACCGGAAGGTCTTGACCATCGAGGGATTGGCGAGCCCAGAGGGAAAACTGCATCCCGTTCAGCAAGGTGTCATCGACGAACAGGGTTTCCAGTGCGCATTCTGCATGCCCGGCTTCATCATGGCGTCCCTAGGATTCCTCAAAACAAATCCAAATCCCACGCGCAGCGAACTGGCCTTCGGCGTTTCTGGAAACCTATGCCGTTGCCAGGACTACGACAAGATCCTCACGGCGCTGATGCGCGGCGCAGAAAATATGCGAGGGGCCAGCAATGTCTGAAAAAACCGTGAAAAAAGAATCGGAGCCGGCAAAGGCTCCCGAGCGGGTGTACGGCGTCGGGCATAAATTGATTGGCAAAGATTACCCGACTCCGGATCTCTATGCCAAGGTTACAGGATTGGCGAAGTATGCCGAAGACTACCATGCGGACGGCATGCTTTTTTGCAAGCTGCTCCTCAGCCCCCTGCCACACGCCCGCGTAAAACACATCGATACGCGTGCGGCGCTCGCTATGCCTGGTGTGAAGGGGATTCTCATGGCGGATGAGCTTCCGCCGCCGGCTGATAGCCTTACTGACAATGGCACCGTAATCAAAGCCAATCCGAAGAGTGAGCGCGCACTTACGATGGAGCCGCTGTATCAGGGCGAGCCTATTCTCGCCGTAGCCGCGGTTGACGAACTCGCTGCCGCGGAGGCCATTGAGAAAATTCGAATCGATTTCGAGCCGCTTCCGTTTGTGATAGATCCGCTCGAAACTTTGCGGCCAGGGGGGCCAAATCCAAGACTGGAAGGAAACATTTGGGTTCAGGCTGCGGTTGGCGCCGCTGCAGCGGGAACGCCACCGCCAAGTCCTCCTCCGCCCACGATTGGCGAACTGAAATGGACAAAGGAAGATTTCGCCCACGCGAAGGACGGTCAATTGCCGATGGGCAAGACGCCAAGCGAATGGTCCTACGGGAATCTCGACGCAGCCTTCAAGAATGCCGCGCTTGTCCTGGACGAAACATTTGTCACGCCAGATACCAGTCACCAGACGCTCGAAACCCGAACCGCGATGGCTTACTGGCAGAACGGCAAAGTCCACGTTTACACAGGCACGCAGAGCACAGCGCAGACAGTGCCGGCAATCGCGAGATGGTTGAACATCGATCCGGGCAACGTGGTTCTGATCAGCGAATACACGGGAGGCGGCTTCGGAAGCAAAATTACGGGCGGCGTGACTCTGGTGATACCCGCGCTGCTTTCAAAGAAGCTTAACGCTCCCGTGATGATGCGGATTACTCGAGAAGAGGAAACGTTTATCGGACGTGCGCGGCCCAGCCTTATGGGCAGAATGAAAGTCGGTTTCTCAAAAGAAGGCAGAGTCACCGCGCTGGACATGTTTGTTATTTCCAACAACGGCCCTTACGACGCCAACGGCGATGTCCCTTCGTCGGGCCGCATCGTATCTCTGCTCTATCAGTGCGAAACGATGCGCTGGCGCGGTGCGACAATCCTCACGAATACACCGCCGCGCAGCGCGCAAAGTTCCCCAGGCGGAATGCAGGGGATCGCCATCATGGAGCCCATCATTGCAAAGGCGGCCCGGAAACTTGGGCTAGATCAAGTGGCCATCCGCCGCATCAACTGCCCGGAAGGAAAGGCGCCAGTCGGGCCGGTGATGGCCAGTACCGGCAAGCGTCCTTATGCAACGAGCGCTTTCCTCAAAGAAGCGCTCGACCGCGGCGCAGAGCAGTTCAAATGGAACGAGCGGGTTGCGCGTACTCCGAAACGAAGCGGCACGAAGGTACGCGGCGTCGGCGTTTCGCTGAGTTGCTACGTGGGCGGCACGATCGGCTTCGATGGGCTGCTCGTCATCACACCAGAAGGGCGGGTCCGATTCCAGTCTGGTATCGGCAATCTGGGTACGGAATCAGTGATGGATGTGCACCGCGCGGGTGCCGAGGTCCTGGGTGTTCCGTGGGACAAGTGCGATATCACATGGGGTGACACGGCGAAGAACTTGCCTTTCACATGTGTCTCCGGTGGCAGCCAGACGACACACGCGATGACGCGGGCCGCTTATGCCACGGCAATGGACGCAAAGAAAAAACTTCAGGAGATCGCAGCCAAAAGTCTTGGTGGCAAACCAGAAAGTTACGAGGTCGCGAACGAGCATGTCTTCCGCAAAGGCGGCGGCGCGGGCATGACGTTGGCGCAAGCCGCTGCGAAAGCAATTCAACTCGGTGGAATTTACGACGGCCACGAACCGTCGGCTGATCTCAATAAACTGACAAAGGCGTCGATGGCCGCGCTGGCGGGGCAGGGTTTGGTTGCGGCTGCGAAAGACAACTATCCTCGCGACGGCCAAACCTATTCCTACGTAGCAAGCTTCGCCGAAGTCGAAGTCGACATCGAAACAGGAAAATACTACATCGTTGATTTTCTCGCGTACGCCGACGTGGGCTCGGTGATTCATCCGCGCGCGCTCGGCGGCCAGGTGCTTGGCCGCTCGGTGCTCGGCATAGGCCACGCGATCGGCCAGAAGTGGGTGTATGACCCGCATTACGGCTCGATGCTTTCGACGCGCTTCTATCAGAACAAGCCTCCAACGATTCTCGATGTGCCTGTGAACATGCAATGGGCGGCGGTGGATATTCCCGATCCGGAAACTCCAGTAGGGGCACGTGGTGTCGGCGAGCCTCCCGTGGGTGGCGGCTGTGCCGTTATCCTGAATGCACTCTCGGATGCTTTGGGAGACGAAATTTTCCGCCGCGCACCCGTCAACGCCGACACCATCCTGACTTCACTCGAATCGGGACGGCCCATGCAGCATCCCTTGATGGCGCACATTTAGCGGTGATGCGAAAGGAGAGCCTATGGCCGTAATTCGCGATGTTATGCCAGCATTTGAATTGTTGCAGCCAAGCTCTATTGCTGATGCGCAAGAGTTGCTCGAGCAGCAAGGACGCGATGGCTGGGTTCTGGCTGGAGGCATGGACAGCTTCGATTGGCTCAAGGACCGCATCAAGAAACCAAAGGTTGTAGTCGACTTGAGCGGGATAGCGGAGCTGAAAGGAATTCGCACCACTGCCGATGGCATCGAGATTGGGGCAATGACCACGCTGACGGAAGTGGTTCAGCATCCCTCAATTAAAGGGAAGTACAAACTGCTGGCGGAAAGCGCAGAATTGGTGGCCTCGCCGCAAATCCGCAATCAGGGCACGATCGGCGGCAACGTCTCGCAGGACGCGCGTTGCTGGTATTACCGCGCCGGTTGGCCTTGCTACCGCGCGGGAGGAAACATTTGTTATGCCGACACTCCGGAAGGCCGCAACCGCGAGCACGCGATACTGCATGCGGAACGATGCGTGGCCGTGAATCCCTCGGACACAGCTCCGGCTCTCATCGCGCTCGACGCTAAATTCGTGATCCGCACTCACAAAGTTGAGCGCGTCATCGACGCCGAAGACTATTTCATCGGTCCAGACATCGACATCACGAGCTTGCATATCTTGCAACCCGGAGACCTGCTGACGGCTATTCGCATCCCGTCCACATGGGCCGGCGCGCAGTTCTATTTCGAGAAAGTGCGCGACCGGAACGTGTGGGACTTCCCACTGTTGAACGTGGCGTCAGCAATGGTCGTGTCGAATGGCGGCATCGAGCGTATCCGCATAGCGGTGAACGGCGCGGCTGCGCGGCCTCTCCGCCTGAAGGCCGTCGAAGATGCCGTTCGCGGCAAACCGGCAAATGCAGCAACCGGAGAGATGGCTGGGAAACTGGCTGTGCAGGGTGCGGTTGCACTGCAATTCAACGCTTACAAAATCCCTCTGATGAGAAATCTGGTGAAGCGCGCAATCGGCGGGGTGGAGGAGGCTGTGTGGACTTCCTAGAGTGGGCGAAAAGCCCGTGGGGGCAGAACGTTCCCATACATATCGCTTGGTTCTTGATATGGGTTGCGGTCATCTCAGGATTTCTCTTCTTCATCGTGCATGCCGCCTATCTGCGATTTTTCGCCAAACCCAAGGAGTTTGCGAGCAGTGGTTCACCGTTGATTGCCGCGCGCATCCCGGAACACGTGCCCAGACATTCGCTGACCGCGCGGCTGTTTCACTGGATTATGGCCGCCAGCATGTTCACGCTACTGTTTACCGCCTTCCTCCCGAAGGTAGGTTTCCGGTTCGACTGGGTTACTTATCACTGGATCGCGGGCTCCGTTCTTACCGTCTCCATACTCTTTCATATCATCCATGCCTCATTCTTCATGGACTTCTGGTCGATCTGGCCGGACAAAATTGACATACGGGACGCAGGAAGGAGAGTTCTGCGTTTTATGGGGAGGCCTGCGCCACCACCGGACAAATTCGCCAAATATCCTCTCGAGAACAAGCTCTACCACGGCGCCATTATTGCCGCGGGACTCTCTGCCATCGTGACCGGCGTGTTCATGATGTTCCGCGTCCGCACGATCTTCTTTCCCCGCAATCCCTATCTATTTGGCGACATGACTTGGGGCTTGATGTATGTATTGCACGGCCTTGCTGGCGTGGGCCTGATTGCGTTGATCATGGTGCATGTATATTTTGGGCTTCGTCCGGAAAAGCGCGCGATCACGAAATCCATGATCTTCGGGTGGATGAGCCGCGACTTCTATCTGAAGGAACATGATCCGCAGCGCTGGCCCGTCGAATCTCCCACTTCATCGCCGGCATCCAAGGGTGAAGCTCCAGAGGGATTAAGAGATGCTGGCTGAGATCGCGGAACGGTGCGACACGATCGAAGAGTGTTACGAGTTCATGCTGGCTTATGCGGCGCAAGGGCTTCCCAGCGATGAAGGAAGCCGGTCCGGGGGGCAAATTCGCGAATATCTGGGTCGCGCTGTGAAAGCCATCTCTGGTCTGGCCGATAGCTGCGCGACCGCATTGAAAGAAGGACGGCTCGACCCGGCGGAAAAATATCGCCCATTTTTCGCGGTGCTCCAACGCGACGCAAGCGATTCGCTCGCCGCCATCGAGCTTGTCCTGGCGCAACCCGCCATCGGCTCTCCGTTGATCGACAATTTGAACGCTTCCATTCACCTGCGTGCGCTCCTCACCGATCTGTTTCTCCTGACCGAGATCGCAAAGATTCAACACACAGCGGCGAAGCCTACCGCTTCGAGCGATTAGGACTTTTCGCAGCGTACGTTTTAATCCGCTAGAGCCACGACTCACCACAACAGCTTCAATCCAAATTGCACCTGGCGCGAGCTTGTTGCCGTGGACGTGATTACGCCTGCGGTCGGCGAAGGTTCGCCGGTGGCGGCCGCGTACACGACGGGGTTCGGCGTATTGAAGTTCACTTGGTTGAACAAGTTGAAGATCTCCGCGCGGAATTGCAAGCCAAGACGTTCTGTGAGCGAGAATCGCCGCGAGACGGAAAGGTCCGTTTCGTAGAGATTCGGCCCTTGCAGCGTGTTTCGTCCGACATTGCCGTATGTGCCCGGTAACGGCTGAAGGAACGCGTTCGGATTAAAATATTGATTCGGCCCGCCCTCGATGATCGGTCCCGTAAAATTCGGATTTACAGAAGGGCGGACGGGATTGCGCGTGTCGCCGTCGTTTGACGGGTTATAGGAAAGCTGGGGCGTAAAAGGCAGACCGGAAAGCAGCGTCTGAATCGCGCTGACCTGCCAGTCCTCAGCGAACCTTCGGAACCATGGATTGACTCCGGCAGCCGCAGACCGGCCGAATGGCAAATCGTAGGTTAGGTTGATGACTCCGGCGTTCCGCACGTCGAACGACGCGCGTCCGTAATCCGCCTTCGGGTCCAGCGGATTCGCAACGAAGGCTGGAGAATTTGTCGCCACGCTCGTGTTCATGTTGTCGCCGTCATCGAGCGATTTAGAAAAGGTGTAGACGCCGCGGAACTGCAGCCCTTTGCTGAGTCGCCGGTTCACGTCGACCTGCAATCCGTTGTACGAACTGATTCCTTGGGAGAACCAATGTGTTGTGTTCCAGACCGCGTTGTTTTCGAGCGCCGCGCCGGTGGGGTAGTAGAGGGTGCCGCTCGGATATCCTGCCGGGCACGGAGCGGCGGGGCAGATCGTCGGCGTCGGCAGATTTGCATCCACGGAAAGCAATTCGTGATAACCGTGTGAGCCTATGTAACCGACACTGAGCGTTGTGCTGGGCGTGAGCTGTTGCTCGACTTTCAGTGACCAGGCGTCGACGGTCGGCGTACGCAAGTCTGGCTGCACGCCACTTGGGATTACCTTTGATCCTATGTACGTGGCGTCCGGTGCGATCGCAGAGAACGCGATGTTCTTCACGGCATAAACTGTGTTGAATGGGCCGTTTTGATCCAGCCGGTAGCTCAAATTGTCAAGCAACGCGTAGTAAACGCCGAATCCGGCGCGCACGACGGTTTTCTTGGAAGCGAACGGAGCCCATGCGAGCGCGGCGCGAGGAGCGGGCAGAAACTTCGCGTTGTTGGTTGTGAAGACGGAGCCGCCCACGGTTGGGTCGGTCGCGATGATGCCATTTGGGTCGAATAGGTAGTTCGAGGCACGGCCGTTCGCTTCATTCCAGCCATTCGTGAATTCCGCGCGAAACCCAAGGCGCACTTCGAGCGAAGACGTTACGCGGATCGCATCCTCAGCGTAGGCTGCGCCCTCCAGCGTTCGCCAACCGAGAGGCGTGTACGAAGGCGCGTAGGTGTATGTGCTTACTTTTCCTTGCAAGAAACTCTGCAGGTTTGTAAACGAGGCCTGGCCGTATTGATCCTGAATCAGGGTGTCGTTCGCCTGAATGCGTTGGACCCAACCGCCGATGCTGAGCAAGTGCTTTCCGCGGTTGATGGTCAACTGATCGTCACCGGTGAACAGATTGCGCACGGCAGTGAGGTTGCTTCCGGCGTTCGTTCCGCCGTTGGTGATCTGCGACGCGCCGTTTAATGTTGTTCCACCGCCAACGACGACCGCGCCGACGGGCTGGCCGTCGTGAATCCAGCCAGACAGATCGGTGGTCGTGTCGCTATCGAAGAAAAAGGCGCCCCGCGAAAAGCCAAACGTGGCGCGATTTACGACTGTTGGGGAAAAGACGTGCGTTTCGCTGAGACTGACTACCTGCTCGCGTAGATTCACGTTCGTATATGTAAAAGGATTGCTCGTCGGAGAAAGGGCGGTGCTGTCGTCGATGGTATATACCGCCGCGAGATTGTCACCCGTGGTGAGCACCTGGTCCACGCGCACGGTCCCGAAATCTTCGCGAATGTGCTGTAGCGGATTGCTGAACGCTTCAGCAATGCCGCTTGGAGCGCCGGAAGACGTGAGGATTTCCGCCCCATTCGCCACCGGCCAGAGAGCCAGGAGAGGCTGAATGCTCGGCACCGCGCTCGCCCGGGAGACGTTATCCGGCACTAGCGTTAAATCGCTGAGGCCGAGCGACTGCCTGTATCCCTCGTAATTCCCGAAGATAAAGGTTTTGTCTCTTACGATTGGGCCGCCAGCCGAGCCGCCGAATACATTGCGTTCGAAATGAGGGATGTCACCGTGGTCGAAGAAATTGCGCGCATCAAAGATGCTGTTGCGCAGAAATTCGTAGACCGACCCATGAAACGCGTTCGTGCCGTTGGCGGTGACGATGTTGATCTGTGCGCCGGGCCGTTTGCCGTATTCCGCGCCATATGTGTCGGTGACGACGGCAAATTCGCGTACCGCGTCAACGCCCAGCAACTGGCCGCTCGCGCCCCCAGGCGTGTTGTTGATTTCGGAGGCGCTTGTGTATTCCACTCCATTCAACAAAAAAAGGTTCTCCTGCGGACGGCGCCCGGAGACGGCAAACATATTTCCGACAACGGAATTTGAGGTGCCGATGCCGCCGGACCGCTGCGATGTGTAATTGACGATGCCTGGATTCAGCGTCAGCAATTGGTCGAAACTTCGTCCGTTCAGGGGCAGGTCTTTTACTTCGCGCTCGCCGACCAGTCCGGAAGAATCTTCCGTCGAGATTTGGACGGCCGTTGAAAATGCAGGAACTTCGATAGTCTGGTGCATGTCGCCGACTTGCAGCTTCAAATCGACTTCTTCGCGCTCCCCGACGGTTAGTCTGATCGAGCGACGACGCTCGGTCTGAAAGCCAGTTTTGGCAGCGGTAATTTCGTACTGTCCAACCGGCAAGGCTGCAGCGTTGAACTGGCCCGCGTCGTCCGTCACCAATCTGCGCTCCGTGTCGGTTTCCAGGTTCTTGATCACGATCGTGGCGCCGGAGACCGGCGCATCGGTTGCGTCCGTAACCTTGCCCCACAAGGAAGAATCCCCCTGTGCAAAAGCCGAAAGAGCAAGCAGTAGGGAAGCGAGCGCGGCGAAGACACCCCGCGCCATGTATTTTTTAGGTGAAGGGACTGCGAGATGTAGAGAAATCATTTCCAAGCTCCATTTCGTTTTTTTGATTTTATGTGCGCAAGGCGCATGTGGTGCGAAATCCGGACCACAGTTCGAGTTGTGGTTTTACTGCTCGAAACAAAGGAGAGGTTCAGTGACAACAACAACAGGCAACAAGGAGACGGAGAGGAATAGCGGAGATGCGAGCAGAAAAAATCCCAACTGTGGAGAAGAGAGTCATGGTTTCACCACACGAATCAATTGCGGATCCAATTTTGTTTCCGCGAGTGTGGGCCTGGGCGTAACGGAATGCACTCCCGACCAAACCAATTGCAAACCTGCTAGCAAACCGACGGCCGCCACGACTGTCTTCAATTTCTGCGCAGGCACCCTTCGGGCAAGCAAGCAACCGAGCACCACACCCGGCAATCCTCCGGCCAGCAATTGCAGCAGCGTCGCAGTGCTGATCGAGCCAAATGTCCAGTGAGCCAAGCTGCCGATAACCGCCAATACCAGACCGAACAAGATGTCCGTGCCAACCACTTGCGCCGGCGCCATCTCCGAGTAATTCAGTAGCAGCATGGTGCCGAGAGCGCCTGCGCCGGCGGACGAGAATCCGGATTCAACGCCGATCGGAAACGCGAGCCATGGCAGCCAACGCGAATTGTTCGAAGCAAAATGAGGATTTCGGATGCGTGGAACGAAAGTGATGCTGGATGAGAACGCCAGCAACAAACCTAAAATGATCACGACGACGGAGTTGCTCGCGGGCTTTGCGAGGACGCGCAACACGAAGATACCCAGGACAAGGCCCGGCACAGCTCCAATCACCAGCAACCGGAAATATCGAGAGTGCACTTGGCGGGTCGCCAGATAAAATGGCGCCGCGACCAGTCGCAACACGCCCGCGAAAACAAAAGCCGTCCCCACAGCCTCGCCCGCGGGCAGGCCAACGATCAGCAGCAACGCGGGCACAGTGAAGCTTCCGCCACCGATTCCGGTTAGCCCGACGACCAACGCGATCGCAAATCCCAGGAGAAAATTCATCCGTCTGTTTTCTCCGAAAAGGTATGGATTCCGCATTCGAGTTTCTTGCCGCCCCAGCGGCCGGAACGCGCGTCCGCGCCAGACGCGGGAATCGCCGTGCAAGGTTCGCAGCCGATGCTCAAGTAGCCGCGGTCGTATTGCGGGAGATACGCGAGTTGATGCTTACCTGTAAATCCCCATACCTGTGCCCACGTCCAATCCGCGAGCAGACTGATTTTCAGGAGCGTTTTGCCGCTTGGTAGTTTGTGGTATTCGATCTTCTTGAGATTTCGCCTCGTCGGCGATTGCTCGCGCCGCAGTCCTGTAAACCACAGCTCGAACGGCTCCAGTGATTCCATAAGCGGCTCTACTTTTCGAAGTTGGCAGCACTTCGCAGGGTCGAATTGATGCAAAATCCCAAATTCCGCTTCCTGCTGCGGCACCGTCGTTTGCGCCGCTACGTTTACCAGATTCAGCTTCCAGTCCCTGGTGACCTGATCGCGAAACAGATAGGTATCGGCGAAGTGATATCCAGTTTCAAGAAACAACACGGGAACGTTTGGAAGCCGTTGCCGCAAGAGCGCAAGGACGATCATGTCTTCCGCTTGAAAACTGCAAGTCAAGCAAGCCGGGGCCGCGGGGAATTGCTCCAAAATCGCTTTAAGTAAATCCTCAGCACTTAAGTCTTCCGACTTTTCGATGAGTTGCGCGTCAGACATTTGCAAACTCCTTCTCTGATTGGTCGAACGGGCTACCGATTCGTAGTTTTTCTGCGTGAGATAGGATCTGCGCGGTGATCTCTTCGGGATTCTTGCGATCCGAATCCGGGCCCAGATTAAACAACGAACCTCTTGCGACGCGCGTGAGCGCATCGACGATCTGTGCCGAGGGTTTGTCGATAACCAGAAGGACTATTAATCCCGCGGACCAAACGGAGGTGAGGAGAGATGGCAAGTATGCTGAAGAAATCTGCTCGCCTTCGATTGTGATCGCCGCAAATCCGTTCTTGAACAGCGCTTGTTCCGCCGCATCGGTGAGCGACGCGCGATTCGGCAGCAGAAAGATTCCAGGACGGTGTCCGTACCGTGCTGCCTTTTCGGCGGTAGATACAGGTTGTCCGTTCGAAACTTGTTGAGGGGTTAAATCTTCGCGAATCATTCCCGCGCCTACGGTGGCGTTCGAAAGTGGATCCAGCAGGATGAAACTCCCCGTGGCGCGATTCAGCGAATACGGATCGAAGAAGAGAGGCGTGGTCGTTTCTATATGGACCAACGCTATCCCGTTCAGGGATAAGTCGCTCGCGGGTTCCTGCGCGAGCGTGTTGATGTCGATGCGATGGCAGATGCGCGTTACGCGCGCTTTCACCTGGCGCGTGGTGTGCTTCAGCAGGTATCCAACGTCCTTGCGCAGCGGCTGTTCGTGGAGCCAAACAATCGAAGCGCTGAATCGATTGGAAATCGCCGGAAACCGCGAGGGCGAAACCAGCATGTCGCCACGGCTGAGATCGATCTCGTCGTCCAATTTCAACGTAATCGACTGCGGCGCGGCCGCTTCCTCCAATTCGCCGTCAAACGTGACGATCGCCTGCACGCGCGTGGTTTGCTTCGAGGGCAATGCCACAACCGAATCTCCTGGGTGAATCGTTCCTGCGGCGATTTGCCCCGCGAAGCCTCGAAACGCGGAGTCTGGTCGGATCACTGACTGGATGGGAAACCGGAGAGCAGGCAGAGCCGAAGCCGCTCCCACTGGAACGGTTTCTAGATGCTCCAGTAGGGTGGGCCCCGAATACCAATCTGTTCTCCCACTGCGATCGACAATGTTGTCGCCTTCCAGTGCGCTTACGGGCACGCACTGTACAAACGAGAAATTCAGCGGTTCCACTAGCGAAAGAAAATCGTTCTGCAGTTTGAGGAATGTCGCTTCCGAATAGCCGACAAGATCCATTTTGTTTACAGCCACCAGAACGTTCGGGATCCCCAGCAACGATGCGATGTAGGTATGCCGCCTCGTTTGCGGCAACACGCCCTTGCTTCCGTCCAGCAAAATCACCGCAAGGGAGGCAGTAGACGCGCCCGTAGCCATATTGCGGGTGTACTGCTCGTGGCCGGGCGTGTCCGCGATAATGAATTTGCGTCGCGCCGTCGCGAAATACCGATAGGCAACATCGATCGTGATGCCTTGCTCGCGTTCCACTCGCAGACCATCGGTCAGCAGCGAGAAATCGATCGGTCCGCTGGACCGGTTCACACGGCTCTTTTTTACCGACGCGAGCTGGTCCTCGTACACGCCCTTTGCCTCGTACAAGAGCCTGCCAATCAACGTGGATTTTCCGTCGTCCACGCTTCCCGCCGTTGTAAATCGCAACAATTCTTTTCCGAGGTCTGCCTCAAGAAATTGCTCGAAGGATTCGTGAATAACCGGAACGGAGGCCATCAGAAATAGCCCTCGCGTTTCTTCAGCTCCATCGATCCTTCTTCATCGTGATCGATGGCCCGGTTCTCCCGTTCCGACCGGCGAAACGAAGCCATTTCCTCGATAATTTTCGGCAGTGTATCCGCGTCAGACCGAATTGCACCGGTGCACGGAACGCAGCCGAGCGAACGCATCCTGCAATTCACAATCTGTGAGGTCTCACCCCGCAGAATTTCGTCTCTGGAATGGATGAGCACCAGCGAGCCGCCGCGGATTACGACCTCGCGCGGCTTGGCAAAATACAAGGGCACAATCGGAATGTTTTCAACGTGGATGTACAGCCAGATATCGAGTTCGGTCCAATTCGAAAGCGGGAAGACCCGGATACTTTCGTTCTTGTCGATGTGCGAATTGAAGAGATTCCACAACTCCGGGCGCTGATTCTTCGGATCCCATTGCCCGTGCGCGTCGCGGAAAGAGTAAATCCGCTCTTTCGCGCGCGATTTTTCTTCGTCGCGTCGCGCACCTCCGAAGGCTGCGTTGAAACCGCCTTTCCGCAAAGCGTCCAAAAGAGATTTTGTCTTTAGCAGGCCGCAGCACTTCTGCGTACCGAGTGCGAAGGGATTGGCGCCGCCTGCGATCGCTTCTTCATTGCGATGAACGATTAATTCCGCGCCGATTGACTTCGTGTACGAATCGCGAAACGCGATCATTTCCGGAAACTTGTAGCTCGTGTCAACGTGTAGAAGCGGGAAGGGAATCCTGCCGGGGAAGAATGCTTTCTGCGCCAACCGCAACATGACCGACGAGTCTTTGCCAATCGAATAGAGCATGACGGGATTCGAAAACTCTGCCGCGGCCTCTCGCAGAATGTAGATGCTCTCTGCCTCCAGCGTCCGCAGATGGCTGAGCCCGCGCTGTGGAACGCCCGAAGCGTCTCCGCCTGCGTTCGCGCCGTTCGAGGGCGTCTCGACTATCTCTTGTGTGCTGCGCTGCATCGTTTCCCTTCTGGTTCGCGTGTGAAGCACAAAAATTTGGCCTAAAAAACAAAAATCCCACCTACCAGGCTCGCTGGCGGTGGGGTTTGATACAACTTTTCTAGATTAAAATCCTAGACTAGGAGCCCCCCGACGCCAGTGCACACCTGTGGACAACACGTACAACACGCGCGACAAGCGCCGGTGCAAAGCTGGCATTGGTTGGAGGCAATTGACATCTTCATGACTCTACGATGGAAGCTCTCGAACTGCAAGCGATCATTCTGTGTAGCGCATCACCGCCGCGATTGCCTAGCCCAAATCATCCATTAAGGTTCAGAAACAACATTGCGCGAAAGACTGGGTTCTTGGTGGATTGTCGGCTACCCGGAAAGCGGCGATAAACCTTACTTGCCTTTGTCTTTGTACCGTGGTCTGTCATCGAGGTCTTTGCTGAATTCTCGAACGCAATCTCCGCAGATTCTGGCTTTTCCCTCTCCCTCAAAAGTCGCAGCCATAGTTTGGTCGGGCCTCTTGCCGCAGAAGCCGCATCGCTGGCCGGAGAACTGCTCTTCAAGAAAACGCTCGGAATCCGCCTCAGTAACTGCGCCTGCGTCCAACAGGCAATGGAACCTGGGTAGATGCGTTCTGCCCTGCTCTTTGCGGCATCAACGCTGTCGTAACTGGCGATACCTAGTGACTTCCAGTCGCTATCGCAGTAATAGAGCATGAACTGAGGAGAGTCTTTGTCCTGACAGATTGCCAAACAAGGGACTCTGCCTATTTCAACGCCATTCCTAAACTGCAGCCGATGGCCCGCATTGAATCCAACGGAGTCATTCAAAATTGCGTAGTGAAGTAGGAGCAGGTCATTCACCATGATGACTAGCGGAGGTGGCGAAGTTGGTTGCTCCATTCTCTAAGTATACCGGAGCGTCAGCACTAGTGCCCGGCAGCGGTTACCGGAAAAGTGAATTATCTTGAGAAGGTGCGCACAGAAATCTGTACTACCTTCATAATGCGACTTGAAGTTCGCGCATCCGACCAAGCAAGAAAATGGAATTCTGAATGGCAATAGCTAGAAAAATTAGACCGAGGATGATGTCTCCAGCGAGGCTGGCTGCTGGTGTCGATAGTGAGTGATAGACCGCTGAAGTTGCATTCCACAACCACACGCGCCGACGGGCGCAGCGAACGGCTTACGCTACTCGGGTAGTCCGACGCGCCGCAGGAGTTCAGCAAAGCGTGTCAGATAAACCGCCACATAATACGATCGGTCTGCATAGGCCCGATTGAGCCATGCGTTTGCCTGATCCTTTTCTCCCAGGCCCGCATAAATGACTGCAGACGCGCTACCGATTGCGTTGCGCACCGGCCGAGAGAAACTGTTTTACGTGTCCTTTCTCCGCCTTGAGCGTCAATCCAAAAACGACCATACGCCGGCGCTTGTGAATTCCACTTTTCGAGAAAATGAGGTTGGTACACGTTGCCCCGCTGTCCTTTTCTATTTGGCAAAGCCTTCCTCTCAATATTTGATCGTTCTGGTCGGAACTCCAGCCACATCACACTGTACTCATCGTGGAGCATGACTCCAGTGCTCTTTGGCAATCTGCGCGGCATGGTGAGAATCAAGTCAGTCTGTCCGATGGCAAAGATCGCAGGCATGTCCTTCCACTCTGCATCTCCTATCAGGTTATTGCTTAGTTCCTTCTCGTATTATTCGTGAGGCAGTTTCGCCTCTAGGCCGTGAGATCGAATAAATAATCGGGCATCATCGCCATACTTTCCGCTGCCTGGTTCTGGGTTCTAGCTACCGGGGTGTGGGTCACCGTCCAGGCTATCTTGGATTCGTGATCTGAAGAAACGAGTCGAACTAGGCTGCGGTCACTTGTTACCGTCTGCGATCGACCGGACTAGATGGGCGAGTTCCGTTAGATTCTGCTTGAGGATGTAGCCGCTGGCTCCCGCTTCGCTAGCAGCTCTGCGTACGTCATCATCATCGTAATCGGTGACGATGACAATCTTTGCGCCAGGATCCGCGCGGCGTAACATCCGTGTTGCCGCTAACCCGTCCATCCGCTGCATGCGCACATCCATCAGCACGATGTCTGGCTTGCGCTCGGCGTAGGCGCGCTCCACATCGTCTCCGTCGCTGCACTCCCAAATGGAGCTTGCGTCTTCTAAAATTGCCCTTCGCAATAGTCGCCTTACGCTTGGGTTGTCGTCCACAATCAATACCGTCATAGTTTTCTCTAGATCAAATTTTCCCAGTAGGACCCAAGCCTCGAGGTTTGCGGCAGAGCAACCCGTCGATTGCCTAGCTCGACCGCGGCAAACCCGGACACCGCAGTGCACCGAGCAAGAAGCAAATCCAACATACGGCAGGAGGCCCGGTAAGCATATAGAGGCTGCTACACACCACCCATGTGGTACCACACGGGCCCACTAAGCCAGCAGCAAGTCTTTTCTTTTCAATCATCCACAACGTGATATTCTGCCCGTGAACCAGGAAAAGGGATCGGCCAACCCAGGAGAAGGAACTTCCATGGCAGTCTGCCGCCCACAGTCGGCAAAAAACCAATCTCGCGCCGCCGGTACACAACGCGAGCACCAACTGCGGTTTCTCCTTGGCCTCCTCTTCCTTGTTTCTTCGATCGCAATTCCCGTTCAGGCGCAATATCGCCTTGACGCCTTTACCGCTGACAATGGACTCCCGCAAAACGTCATTCGCGGCATTCACCAAACGGCTGACGGCTATCTCTGGATCGCGACCTTCGACGGCCTCGCGCGGTTTGACGGCGTCCACTTTACCGTCTTCAACAAAAGCAATGCGCCTGGACTTACTACCAACCGCATCGGCTCTATGCAGGGCACCCCCGACGGCGATCTTTGGCTCGGCACGGAGGCCAGCGGCGTAACGCGATATCGACATGGCTCGTTCGAAACATACGGCGCAGCCGAAGGAATTCAGGGCAACATCATCCGTGGCATCACCAGTGATGACGCGGGGCACGTATGGATCCTTACGCAAGGAACCATCGCCGAGTGGAACGATGTCGCTCACCGGTTTGCAAACCTGCAAAATCTATCTTCGGCTAGGTACGAACCGCTGCTTTGGGATGACGCTGGTTTCTGGGCTGCCGATCAATCCACCGTGCATTGCTTCGTCAAAGGGAAGTCCGTCACTTATGACCTGCCGGCGTGGCTACCCAGCAAATCGATCTGGGGAGCCGCAAGCGATCAAGCTGGAACGATCTGGATCGAAACTGTCGATGGTAAACGCGCCAGCATCACCACGGATGGAAAGACGTCTCGACTTTTGAATACGGACGGTTCCACGAGCTACTCCGATCGTCACGGACACACTTGGACGATTCGCATTGGACCTCGCCTTACGCGATCGATAGAGTATCTTTCTTCCGGACAGACCGACTCCGTGACGTTCACGTCACTCTACGAAGACCGCGAACAAAATCTCTGGCTGGGATCCGAAGGCCAGGGCCTTCTGCGCTTCCAGCCGCAATCCATTCAGGTTTATTCCAAAGAACAAGGTTTGATCGACCGCAACGTTTACCCGATCTATCAGGACCACACCGGCGCGGTATGGATTGGTGCATGGCACACCGGCGTGAGCCGTTTCTCGGATGGAAAGTTCACGAACTACGTCATTTCCGATAATCTTGCCGGCAAACTGGCGACTTCCTTTCTCGAAGATCGGCAAGGCACCCTTTGGGTGGCAACCCATGACGGCGTGGGTACATTTCGCGACGGAAAACTTGACCGGCCTGCCCAACCAACTTTTCCTCCGGGAACGGTCGTTCAAGCGATGTTCCAGGATCGGCAAGGAACGATCTGGTTTGGCACCTCAACAGGTCTTGTGTCCCTGAAAGACGGTACAACGAAAAAACTCACGACGAAGGATGGTCTCGCAACTGACGATGTGCGCGCGCTGGTCGAAGGGCATTCCGGTGAGCTTTGGGTGGGCGGCTACGGTGGATTGACGCGATTACAGGATGGACAGTTTACGCGCTGGACCGAAAGCAATGGCCTGCCAAGTAACAATGTTCGCGCGCTCTACATCGATAGTGATGGCGTTGTCTGGATCGGCACCTACGATGGCGGCCTGGGTAGATTGCAGGATGGAAAGATCGTCCGTTACACCATTCACGAGGGGATGTTCAACGATGGCGTCTTCCAGATTCTCGAGGACGCGCACGGCAATTTATGGATGGGCTGCAACCGGGGAATCTACCGGGTCAGTAAGCGCGAACTGAACCTATTCGCCGAGGGTAAACTAAGCTCCATTACTTCCGTGCCGTACGGAAAGATCGATGGAATGCTCAACGTTGAATGCAACGGAGGCTTTTGTCCCGCTGGTATCAGAGCTAAAGACGGAAAGCTCTGGTTCCCCACGCAAGATGGAGTCGCGGTCGTGGATCCGGAAGCGGTATCTACAAATCCGCAGTCACCACCACTTGTAGTTGAAGGGTTCACGATCGATCAGGTTTCTGTCCCTCTCGATCAGCCAATAAAGGTTGCACCTGGAAAACACAACCTCGAAGTTCATTACACGGCCCTCAGCTTCATCAAATCGGAGCAAATCCACTTTAAGTACCGCTTGGAAGGACTCGATTCGGAGTGGACCGACGCGGGGGCGCGACGCACTGCTTACTACTCGCACGTTGCGCCGGGCACTTACACTTTCCGAGTGATTGCCGAGAACAGCGACGGGGTATGGAATCAAGAAGGAAAGTCGCTGAGCTTTACTGTCGAATCCCCATTTTATCGGACCTGGTGGTTCCAAACGTTGCTCGCATTCGCTGCCGCCGCAATCATTTTCGCGGCTTGGCGAGTTCGGATATTGCAGCTCGAGCGCGCTCACGCTGCCGAACAGGTTTTTTCCAGGCAACTCATCGCCTCACAAGAAAACGAACGCAAACGCATCGCGGCGGAATTGCATGATAGCCTCGGCCAACGCCTGGTCGTCATAAAGAATCTCGCGCTGTTCGCAATGAAAGCAAAGAACGGAGCAGCACCGGCAGAAAACGAAACGCAGTCATTTCAAGAAATCAGCGAAGAAGCAAGCTCCGCCATTAACGAAACGCGCGAAATCTCCTATAATCTGCGGCCGTTCCAACTTGATCGCCTGGGCCTAACCAAAGCGATCGAAGCGATGGCCCGTAAAGTTTCGACTGGGTCCGGGGTTCGGATTGGAACGAAACTCGACAATATAGATGACGCCTTCCCAGAGGATCTCCGCATCAACTTCTACCGAATCGTGCAGGAATCGCTGAACAACATCATGAAACACTCGAAGGCGACCGAGGCCAAAGTCACTGTGAAGCGCAACCAGGAGAACGTAGTGCTGACCATAAATGACAATGGACGCGGCATGGCCTCTCCGAATAAAAGTTCATCTTCCAGTCATGGAGGCTTTGGGCTGACAGGCATGGCGGAGCGCGCCAGCCTTCTCGGAGGCGAATTTAAGGTACGTTCAGAAACGGGCCGTGGCACCATACTTACGGTCGAAATCGCGGTGGAAGGAAAGCACGGTGGATGACAAAATTCGGATTCTGATCGCCGACGACCATCCCGTTGTCAGAAAAGGGCTGCGCTTAAGCATAGAAGAAGATCCAGGCCTTATTGTTATTGGCGAAGCTTCAGACGGGGAAACGGCCCTGGCGATGATCAAGAAGCTGAAGCCGGACGTCGCGGTTCTCGACATCGATATGCCTAAGATGGACGGTCTCGCGGTCGGCCGCGAACTCGCAAAGCAAAAACTCAAAACAGAAATTATTTTTCTCACGTTTCATTCGGACGAAGATTTATTTCGCGCGGCGATGGAAATCGGAAGCAAGGGCTACATCTTGAAGGACAGCGCTTCGCAAGAAATCGTCGCCGGAGTGCGAGCAGTCTCCGCTGGCCGTCCGTATCTTAGTTCCGCAATCACGGCACAGATGTTGCAGAAGAAAGAAGCGCCGCCGAAAACGATGGGCGAAGAACTTACTGGTCGCCTCACACCTACGGAGCGCCGCGTAATGCAACTGATCGCGCAGGGTAAATCCAGCAAAGACATTGGTGCAGAACTTTCCATCCATTACCGCACTGTCGAAAATCACCGCACGAATATCTGCCGAAAATTTGCGATTGAAGGCGAAGGCGCAAACGCTCTTCTCCGGTTCGCTCTTCAGAACAAGAATCTCTGGTAGTCCGCGATAACCGAATTCCGCCATTCGAAATGGCAAATCGCAAAAAATGTTCGCTTCAAATCACCTAAGCAGCACACGCTTATTCCCACCCGTGTAGCACCACATAGGTCTTTCGTGTAGCTACCTCTATTTTCTCTCCCAATGTTTTGCCGTACTTTTCATCCATCGTTGACAGTCGTCCTCTTAGATGGGTGACAGCCGAACTTCAGAAGCCATCGTTTTGCAACGCCGGTCGACTAGCAAAGAGAAATCAAGCGCAATGCGCAAGAACCAGGAGAATGTTTTATGAGAGTTAAGATTCGCCAGAGGAAAGCCCGCTCTCCTCTGTACCGGCTGCTTAGCGCCGGACTTACTGCCGCGTTTCTATGCGGTTCTATGCCCTCCGTCGTTCACGCACAAAATGGAACAGCGAGCAAACCAACTCCGCAGATGGTGGCTTGGACAAACAATGAAAAAACGTCCAGCGAAATCACCTTCACAGGGACTATTCAGGAAGTCGCGAAAAAGCTGGATAAAAGCCCGCGAGGAATGAATCTCGAAGTGTCTGGCTCGATGGGTGCCACGCTCGCCAATGTGGGGCCGTTCCTAAACTCGGATCAAGAGAGTGCTTTGGCCGTCGGCCAATCCGTTCAGATGTCCGGTATCGTGGCCCTTTCCCAGGGCCGGGCAATTTTTCTGGCCCGCGAAATCAAGGTTGCCGATCAGACCATCACCATCCGCAACAAATATGGGTTCCTCGTTCAGCCATCGCTAAAGGGCACGGACACATATCAAGGACACAAGGGACGTGTGGGAGGTGCACTGTGAAATCCTTGAAAACCATCCTGTTTGCAGCTGTTGCTGTCTTGACCATGTCACTCGCTTCTTGCGGTGGTGGCGGAAGCGATCCCACGCCTCCTCCAATCGCGGTCTCTTTCTCGGCGCAACCACCGGCATTGCTAACCGTGAGTACAACCACCGCCATCACCGCGAACGTGAGCAATGACAGCGCTGGCGCAGGCGTGAAGTGGACCGTCACTTGTGCCAGCGTCAGTTGCGGCACTTTTAATCCAACCTCGACTCCCAGCGGCGTAGCGGCGACCTATGAAGCGCCCGCGAACATCCCGACCAACAACACCGTCACTGTGACCGTGACCTCCGTCAGCGACAGTACGAAGTCTGCTTCGGCCAGCATCACCATCACGGCTGCGGCAGGTATCACGGTGTCGTTCGCCGCTCAACCGCCAGCCACGCTCGTTCACGGCGCGACCACCAATCTCACCGCCGTTGTCAGCGCAGACAGCGCAAACGCCGGCGTAACGTGGAGCATCACCTGTGGAAGCGCGGCCTGCGGCAGCTTCAATCCCGCTTTTACCCCCAGCAATGGCGCGACGGTCTACACCGCTCCAGCAACAATCCCCGTTGGAAGCGCGGTCACCGTGAAAGCTACGTCGGTGACCGATACGACCAAATCGGCCTCAGCTTCCATCACGATCGTCAACGCCGCTCTTGCCGACGGCACATACATCTTCCGGCTTTCCGGCGAAGATCAATACGGTGTGTACTACTCTGCGGGCGCGTTCACTGTACAAAGCGGAAACATCTCTTGCGGCGAAATGGACTACGTCGATCAGAACGGCGGCAAAACCGACACTATTCCAACGTCGGGGAGCAGTCTCAGCACCGAATCCAACGGCAATCTTCAGATCGCCTTGGCAACGGGCGACGCGGGGGTTGGCAAGAACGGTGTTCTGATGATCCGTGCGGCGATAGTTTCGCCTTCGCGGGCGCTGATCACGCAATTCGACACAGGCGCGGCAGCAACCGGTACCCTTGATTTGCAGACCAGCAATGCGGCCCCGTCTGGCGGCTACGCGTTCAATCTCTCCGGTCTCGACGGCAACAATCCATCGCTTGTCTTAGGAATCGGCGGAGTGATCAGCATCAACGGCTCCAGCGTAAACGTTGCGAACAGCGTGATCGATTACAATGATAGCGGCAGCACCGCCCAAGCTCAGGCGTTGACCTCTGGTTCAGTCACAGCTCCCGATTCTTTCGGTCGCGTAACCATCTCCCTGCAACCATCAGAAGCCAGTGGTCTGCCGCAATTCGGACTCAGTGGCTACATCGTCGGTGCTAACCGGATTCACCTCATCGAAGACCTCGACGATTCGCTCGAAGGTGTTCTGGGGGGAACCGCAATCGGCCAGGGTGCTAACGCCGGAAACTTCACTAGGGCAAGCGCCTCGGGTGCCAGCTACGCCTACGGTGTGAATGGCATCGACACGGGTAATGGCGGTCTGCTCCAAATGGGCGGCGGCTTTGGCCTCAATGCGGACGGGACGGTCGGCGGCGACCTGGTCATCGCGGACCTTGATTGCTGTGGCAGCGTGCCAATCACCGGTGGGATGTGGACCATCGATCCTACCGGCCGCGTAGCCATCAGCAACCTCGTTACTGCGTCCAATATCAAGACGCCGCTTAACTTCCAACTCTATTTGGACGGAAACGGCAGCGCGCTTGAACTGGGCGTAGATCGGTACGAAGTCACCGCTGGTTCGGCGTTCGCACAAGTGGGCATGCCGGGCACAGGAACCTACGCCATTGGGGCGCGAGGTTTCTCGTCGGTGAATGACAATCAGCCGGTTTGGTCCGCCACAGGTCCCATAACGCTCGACAACGTCCTGAATTGGAGCGGTTCAACGGACTACAATGTGTTCGGAGCCGTTCCACAAGCCGATGTGATCCTTTCAGGTACGACAAACACTGCGCAGGGCCTTCTGCACATTAACGGCCTGGATGTGACAAATTCAGGTACCGACGGCTACGGCTACTTTCCTATCGATGCGTCGCGCCTGATCGCGATTGAAGTCGACAACAATCAGCTCGGTCTCATCTACATTGAGGCCGCAACCCCTACGAACCAGTAGTTCACGACCGCAGCTTAAAAACAACCGCGCTACTTGATTGGGCGCTTCGGCTTGCCGCTGAAAAAGGGGAAAAAACCCGACGGCAATTACCGAAGCGCTCAACTTTTTCGCTCAACGTAATGTTCGGAACTGGCAGCCATACAACATTTCGCTCGCGGCCACTCTGACACTGCTAAAGGTGGTCGTTCCCGGCTTTGCATACGTGTGGCACCACACGGCTGTTTGTGTAGCTACCTCTATTTTCTCTCCCCACGATTGACTGTATTTTCCTTGCACGCGACGTAAGCAGCAAACAGGTCGCAACCAAATAGGAGAATTTTATGAAGAGAATGAACGCGACGCTGAGCTTGGCTGGTTTTGCTCTTATGTCGCTGATTTTTTGCAAGACCACGTTTGCCCAGCATCCACCGGACAACGTTGAAGGTAACTGGACGATTTACTCCACGAACGCCGGGAACGGCGAGACGGAAATAAAGCATGTCCAAATCGCACAATACGGAAACAGGATCACCGGATATTTCGAAGGTCCGAACCAGTCGGGTCCAATTCAAGGGATGATCGATGTCCATCACATACGATTCAGTACGGTGACTCCCAATGTTCTGACGTTTATGGGACAAATCTATGGCGATAACATGAGTGGGACGTACGGGATTCATGGCAGGCATGCACAGTGGCAAGCTCAGCGCACGCCGCCGGTGACGCAGGCAGTTCCAAGTGCATCCGTGAGCTACTCACAGCCTGTGCTGATTCCGCCATCACCCGCACCCGCGGCCATACCCGTGACGCAAGCTGCCACACAGACTGCAACGGACTCTGGCACGCAAGGCAATTCCGCACCGACACCGGCGCCTCTCACGTCGGATCAACTAAACGCTCTGGTTGCGCCCATCGCGTTGTATCCCGATGCGTTAGTGGCGCAGGTGCTTGCGGCCTCCGCGAATCCAGACCAGGTCGCGTATGCGGACGACTGGCTGGCGCAGAACAAGAGCCTGACTGGCGCGGCGCTGGCGCAGGCCGTAGACCAGCAATCGTGGGATCCAAGTGTTAAGGCTCTGACGCAGTTCCCGTCCGTGCTGGATAACTTGGCGCATAACCTCTCTTGGACATCGAGCCTCGGGCAGGCATTCGCGAACCAACAAGCAGATGTGATGACCGCAGTGCAAGCGATGCGCGCCAAAGCAATGGCCGCCGGAACTCTACAATCCTCTTCGCAGGTCACAGTGCAGCAACAGAGTCCTTCCACGATAGTGATTCAGCCGGCGAACCCGCAGGTGGTCTATGTTCCGCAGTACAACCCCGCCGTGGTGTACGGAGCCCCTGTAGTGGTGCCGCTTTACGTGCCACCGCCAGTGCCCGTCGCCGCGGTTGGTCTCTACTTCGGAAGTGGCGTCACGATTGGGGCCACGTTTGGCGGCGGATGGAGTGGAGGAGGCGGTTGGGGCTGGCACGCATGGAATGTGAACTGGGGTGGCTGGGGTGGTGGTGGCGGTGGAACGGTCATCTACAACAACAACACTTACATCAACAACCGGACCTGGAACAACACGAATTATAACGGCTACCATCCCTGGGGACCGAACAATCCCGGCGGCTATCGCCCTGGCACAGACACCCACTATGGTCCGAACGGCGACTATCACCCGAACGGCTATTACGGCCCTAACGGCAGCTTTCACCATGACGTTCCTGGCACCAATCCAAACGATCAGCCTAACGGCGGTCATAACGGCGACCACGGCCTAATCGGTGGCAACGGCGGTGTGCAGAATCCAAACGCAGGCGCAACGCCTAATGGCGGTCACAACGGCGATCACGGGATGATTGGCGGTAATGGTGGAGTGCAGAATCCAAACGCAAGTGCAACGCCTAATGGTGGTCACAACGGTGATCACGGAATGATTGGCGGTAATGGTGGAGTGCAAAATCCAAACGCGGGCGCAACTCCCAATGGCGGCCACAACGGCGACCACGGAATGATTGGCGGTCAGGGAGGAGTGCAACATGCTACCGCTAGTAGTCCGAGCCGCGCGCAAAACAACGACAGCAACAACCGCAATCACTTCGATGCCAGCAATCAGAATCGCTCGCGCATGAGCGGCGAGGGCGCAGCAAACCGCGCCGAGAGCAATCGCGGCCACGCCAGCATGGCTCGACGTCCTCCGCAGCAGCACGCGGTCAGGCAACACGCGCCCGTTCAGCATCACCCTTCCGGCGGTGGCGGACGACGACGCTAAAGGCTCAGAAGACCTAAATCAAAGAAAAAATACAAAAAGAAAGGTAGATCAGAGCTGTAAAAAGGAGATTGAAAATGATATCGAATACGAAAAAGACTGCGAAGTGGAAGCAAGCTGTTTTAGTCGGAGTTGTGGTTGTCGCCGGAATCGGCGTGGCGGTTCGAGTCGTTCAATCGAGCAATGCGACCGCGGCTAACGAGACCTTTGCTCCGGAGACATTTCAAACACCGGAGGAGGCTGGCAGTAAACTGGCCAACGCCGCAAAGACTGGCGATCAAACCGCACTGTCGCAGATCTTGGGTGTGGAGGCAAAGGCCCTGCTTACTACGGGAGACTCGGAAACCGACAGAGCGGCAACGGACAGCTTTGCCTCGAAATACCAAAAGATGAATCGTTGGGTCGAGATGACCGATGGCAGTCGCGTTCTTTACATCGGCGCGGACAACTTTGCATTTCCCGTGCCTCTCGCAAAGAACGCTTCCGGCCACTGGTACTTCGATGCGGTGGCCGGAGCCCAGGAGGTCAGGGCTCGCGACATCGGCAGAAACGAACTATTGGCTATCGACGCCTGCTCTGCGCTCGCCAACGCACAAGAGATTTATTACAACAACGGTGAAACGCGTGAGTACGCGCAACGCATCATCAGTACTCCGGGTAAGGTAGACGGACTGTTTTGGGCAGCGGGCGAAGTGAAAGCTCCTAGCCCGCTCCACCACGTTAGCCAATTTCCGAAGTCTTCCCTTGCTTCGTCTCCTACCGGCGACCCCCTGGTCATCGATGGCTACACGCTACGTGTGCTTACCGCCCAAGGCGACGACGCCCCAGGCGGAGCAAAGAGCTACGTCGTAGATGGAAAAATGACTGACGGATTCGCCATCCTCGCAATGCCCCTCAAGTATGGCGAGACCGGAATCATGACGTTCATGATCAGCCGCGAAGGCATCGTATATGAACAGGACCTGGGCCCAGACACGGTCAAGCTCGCTGTTTCCATCACGGAATACAACCCGGACGAGAATTGGTCGCCGGTCGAGTAGTGTTCGCAGCAAGCCGGAAAACGGGAGACGCGAAGAATAATGCGTTTCCCGTTTCGATGTTTCGGATATCACTAATGGTTTCCGAGCCTTGGCCGTAGAGCAGAGCCGCATTGCAAAACCGTCGGTGATCGCTTTCGTTCTGATGCCGAAGAATCCAGCAACGACACACACCTCGGCAGAATCGTGAATTCGCCTTCATCTAGGTAGGCTTCCATTTGTCAGCGATTTCCGTTTTCGTCGGAAGCCTTGCCTCTCTATTGTCAGTCCCAGGACCATACGCGGGGAACACAATATCAGCGCCCCCGCGGTTAACAGGGAATTTCAATTCCCTGTTATTTCCCTGTTCCGGTTGACCATGTCCGATCGGGTTTTTGCCTTCAAGTAGTCCTCTCGTCATGATTTAAGGCCGGACCGTCTCCGGCCGAACCACCAGATTCCCTGTATCCTTCCCTGTTAGCAGGGCCCGGGAGAATGGTTCGCTCATGACTGCATCCTCCGCCATTTCTTATTTTTTCCTAACTGTAACCACACTGCCGTCAAGGTGTGTCCCCTTTGAGACAGACAGCCAATTCTTCAACGTGGTATCTCTAAGTCGTAGGATCTTGGTCCCTCTCTAGCTTGTTGCTACAGCCATCCTCACTCGAAAACGGAAACATCTGGTAAGAGAGTTTGAAATGAAGACGATGCGCCACAGCGCAGACCGTTATAGCAGTCTGTCACTCGCCGCCATCATCGGTTTTTATGCGGGCACAACTACAGCAATCTATGGATGGTACCCGGGCCGCTATGAAGTCAAAGATGGACTGAGGATGGGCAAGTATGCCTTCTTGGCGTTCATAAAAGCGAGTATCGGACGTTAGTTCATTCGCCGAGGTCCACACACATTATTTAGTCATGTGGATCGACCAGGATCTATAAGAACGGCTTCGTCAGAGACGGCTTTGAGCCACTGAGGAGACAAAAGAAAATTGTGAGCCACAACGCCAGCATCCCTCATCGCTTGATTAGCCAAGACGTGCCGCAAGTTCCGTCTCTGGTGCGAACCACGCTCGCTTCTCTGTGGAGTCCATTCAATAGCTTCCTCGAGTGGTTCGGCGAGCTTGGTATTTTTGCATGGCAGGTCATGCGCGTTGCGTTTCGCCGTCCCTTTGAGGGCCGCGAATTGATGCGCCAACTCGATGAAATAGGCTCCAAATCGTTGCCTCTAGTAGCTTTGGCCGGTGCGGCCATCGGTGCTGTGCTCGCGCTGCAGAGCCGCAGCAGCTTGGTACGATTCGGCGCGAAGTCCATGCTTCCCGCTGCTCTCGTTTTCTCCATCATTCACGAAACAGGCCCCATCGTTACCGGCTTAGTTGTCAGTGGCAGAGTAGGCGCCGGCCTCGGCGCTGAATTAGGGTCGATGAAGGTCACCGAACAAATTGATGCCATAGAAGCTTCCGGCGTAAATCCTTACAAGTACTTGGCCTTCACGCGCATTGTGGCTTGCATCCTGATGCTTCCTCTATTGACCCTCGCGGCCGATTTCTTCGGCGTCGCATTCGGCTGGCTCGCCGCAACGCTCGCCGATCCTATCTCCATCTCCAAATTCATCCATAGCGGGTTTGGTGGCACCGGCTTTAGCGATTTTCTTGCGCCAACGCTGAGAACTACGATCTTCGGCCTGATTATTGGGATGATCGGTTGCTTCCAGGGAATGCGCACGCAGGGTGGCACCGCAGGCGTTGGACTCTCTGCAACGAGTTCGGTCGTTCTATCTTCGCTCTTCGTCATTCTGGCCGACGTCGTCCTCGTGAAATTGATTCTGGTGTTCTTTCCATGATGCAGCGTGAACAAACCGTTTTGGTGGGTACCGAGGAAAACACGGCCGCGTTTACGGGAGAGAATTCTGGCCCCGATAGCGCCGCCCCCGCGGTGGTGCTGCGCGGCGTGCATAAATCCTTCGGTAAGCAGATCGTTTTGGACGGGGTCGATCTCACCGTAAACAGCGGCGAAACCCTGGCTATGCTCGGGCGCAGCGGCACCGGCAAGAGCGTCCTCCTCAAGCTCATCATCGGCCTTCAAAAGCCGGATGCCGGATCCATTCTCGTCCAAGGACAGGAAATCGCCAGCCTCGATCTCCAAGGGATGATTGAGATCAGAAAAAAAATGGGCTTCTTATTTCAAGGCGCAGCTCTGTATGACTCGCTTAACGTTGGGCAGAACATTGCCTTCCCCTTGAAGCGCCATACACAAATGACGAAATCGGAACGCGATGATCGCGTCAAGGAACTGCTTTCCCACGTCGGCATGGAAAGTGCCATCAACAAATTCCCCTCCGACATCTCAGGCGGAATGCAGAAGCGCGTTGGCCTGGCCCGCGCACTGGCCCTCAATCCCAGCATCCTTTTGCTGGACGAGCCCACGGCGGGCCTGGATCCCATCACCTCCGCCGAGATCGACGAGCTCATTCTCAAGTTGCAAGAGGAACATAACATGGCATCAGTCGTGGTCACGCACGACTTACTCAGCGCAAAAACCATCGCGGATCGCATCACCCTTCTGCACGAAGGCAATGTGCTGATCGATGGCAGCTTCGAGGATCTTCAAAAAAGCGATAACAAATTTGTTTCAGAATTCATGAAGCGAGATTCATAGGGAGCGAACATGTCAAGGGCAGCTAGGCTCGGAGCATTTATCGTCGCAACGCTGGCGATACTGGCGGCAGGAGTCTTCATTATCGGCAGCAAACAGTATCTGTTCAGCCCCACGTATCGATTGAAGGCCCAGTTTGCCACCGTCGTGGGCCTCGATTCGGGCGCGGAAGTGCGCATTGCTGGTGTGCATACCGGAACAGTTCGCGAGATCGACCTGCCCAGCAAACCGACCGACAAAGTCACCGTGCTGATGGATATTCAGCGGTCCACGCATACGATCGTCAAGCAGGACTCCGTAGCTTCGATCGAAACAGAAGGCTTGCTGGGTAACGAATATGTTGCGATCTCTTTTGGCTCTGAGCAGGCCCCGAATGTAAAAGACAACGATATGATCGGCAGCCAACCTCCCCTTGTCATCGCGGATTTGATGAAAAAGGCCGACGGAATTCTAGATACCAGTCAGGCAGCGCTGAAGAACATCACCGTGGCGTCGGCGAACGTGAGCGACATCACGGTCAAGATTAACAATGGTCAGGGTACGATCGGCTCCCTGGTGAACGACAAGAAAATCTACAACCAGTTGGATCAGACGACTGCAGGCTTGCGCGATACCGTCGGCCACGCACAGGCAGGCGTTGTTGCTTTCCAGGAAAACATGGAAGCGATGAAGCAGAATTTCCTGGTGCGCGGGTATTACAAGAAACGTGGCTACGAAGATTCTACTGACCTGGTGAAAAACGAAATCCCTAAGCTGCCTGATTCAGCGCCTCTCAAAACTTTCACTTTCGACTCCAAGAAGCTGTTCGAGAAGCAAGATACCGCCAAACCAAAGAACGAGAAATCCTTGCGTGCCGCCGGTCAGTTTCTGGCCGACAATGAGTTTGGCGTAGCCGTTGTCGTCGTTTCCGCGGGCATGACGGGTGATGAACAAAAAGACTTGGTACTCACTCAAGCCCGCGCCATGGTGGTGCGAGACTACCTCGTCAATAATTTCTCCTTTGACGACAGCCAACTCAAAACTCTTGGACGCGGCAAAGGACAAGGCGACACTCAGGATTCCGGCTGGGGCACCGTCGAGATAATCGTCTATCCAGCCGACGCAGAAGTTCCAACGCAAGCCAGCGCCGTCAATCCCAATCCGAAGTAGATTACAAAAATTGTTCCGCCGCCAACTTATCCAATGCGCGAACGTCGCTCTCTAAATCGCCGAAGCTCCATGAATAAATCGCTGTCCGACCAAATTGCGGAAAATCCCACGCAATTCAATATTGCCGCCATTGCTAAGCTGGAAGAGGAAGCTCTACACCGCCGGACCCGCACGGAGCGCCAAAGCGATGCCGTCGTAAGATTCATCGGCAGCCCCAAATTTCTTCTGCTGCATATTATTTTGGTTGCGGGCTGGATCTTCGCGAATCTCGACTTGATTCCCGGCGTGCGAGCGTTCGATCCATTCCCTTTCGGAATTTTGGCACTTTTTGTTTCTTCGGAAAGCGTGTTCCTGACTATATTCGTGCTGATTAGCCAGAATCGCATGTCCCGCCAGGCGGAGCGGCGATCCCATCTCGATCTTCAGGTCGGAATGCTCGCCGAACAGGAGCTCACCATGATGCTCCAGATGCTGCAAAAGCTTTGCCAGCACTCGGGTGTCGATGTTAAATCCGCAACGCAGCAAGTGCAGGGCTTCAGCGAAACTACGGATGTCCACAAGCTAGCCAGCGAACTCGACGAAAAACTACCTGAGCGTTAGCCGTCAACCGTAGAACACGTATGCTGTGATTCCGGTGCGTCTATCGCGTGCCATTTTCGAATCTACACTTGACACCCCATAACCAAAGGAGCAGTATTTCGCCTGTATTAAACCCATTTAATACAGGCCACCCCCGCGGCCAGGAGAAAGCCATGTTCTCTTCCAACACCCGCTTCTCGTTCCGCTTTCCGCTCGTTTCTGTCGCCGGCATTTTACTCGCGCTATTTGCATTCGCTCCGCTCGCTCTGGCTCAATCCGCCTACGTGCGTGTCAGTCAAGCTGGCTACGAAACCGGCGAAACGCCCTTTCGCGCCTATCTGATGTCTTCAGTGGCGGAAAGCGGCGGGACGTTCAAAGTGCTCAACTCCAAGGGCGCCGCTGCTTATTCTGGCAAAGTCGGCGCGCTCCTTGGCACCTGGAGCCATAGTAAGACGGAGACTTTCGACGTCTACGCACTCGATTTCTCCGTTCCGGGTGGCGACCTCTACACAATTTCCGTGTCGGGCCCGGTGGCGGCGTCTTCGCCACGTTTCGCAGTGGATTGCCCGGAAACGCTCTATTCCGGCTTGCTCCTGAACACGCTGTTTTTCTACGAAACGGAGCGCGACGGCTCTGACTTTGTCCGCAACGCGCTACGCACAGCGCCAGGGCACCTGAAAGACGAGAACGCGCGTGTCTACCAGACGCCTGAGCTCGACGACAACGATTTCATCAACAACGTTCCGCCTGCGCCGCCTTTGCTTCCCGCAAACCTCCCGAATATCGATGCGTCCGGCGGATGGTGGGACGCTGGCGACTACGAGAAATACGTCGAAACCGTCAGCTACACGGCCGCGCTGATGCAAATTGGCGTACGCGACTTTCCAAATCAGATGGGCCAGTATGCTCAAGTGAATCCTCTCCCGCCGCCTGCCTCTATTTCCTTTGCCGGTAACAGCGTGCCCGGTGCGCCGCGCTCCTCCGACTTTACAAACGAAGCGAAATTTGGCGTCGACTGGCTTCTGAAAATGTGGGACGACAAGACGCAGACCCTCTACTATCAGGTCGACAACACGCAAGACTGGAATTATTACGGCGAGGGCGATCCTAGTTCGAGCAACCCGAATTGTGGCGGAACGTTTTCAAGTCCCTACTGCTTGATCACCGAGTACGATATCTGGACGCTCCCCCAGGCTGCCGACAATTTCCTGCAACCGGGCGATCCGCAAGCTTGTGATCCGCTAACGACCTTCTATATCTGCAATCGTCCGGTCTACGTAGCAGGCCCCGCAGGTTCGAAAATCAGTCCGAATCTGGTCGGCCGTTTGGCTGCGGATTTTGCGCTCTGTTACCAGCTCAACCGCACCACCAACACTTCCCTCGCTAATAAATGTCTCAAAAATGCGGAGGACATTTTTGCGCTAGCGAATACTTCCTTCCCGGATCCTGCGCCCACTGTAGGCTCTGGCTCCTGCACGAATTGCCTGCTGACCATCGCTCCATTTGACGGCTATCCCGAAAACGTCTGGGAAGATGACATGGAGCTTGGCGCTACCGAACTCTACTTCGCCCTGCAATCCGCCGGCGCAGCCAAAAATCTTCCGGCCGGTCTGCCGCATACAAATCCCATGGACTACCTGAGGCAGGCCGCGCAGTTCGCTCAGAATTACATCACCAACATTTACGATCCAGGATTCACCGACACTCTGAATCTCTACGATGTAAGCGGCCTCGCACATTTCGAACTCTATCGCGCTCTGGAAATGGCGGGTAATCCCAGCGGCTTGGCCATTTCGGCTTCTGGCATCCGCAAACAGTTCTTGCAGCAAGTGGCGGACGCCATCTCGCAAGCCGGCACGGATCCTTGGGGCTTCGGCTACGAATGGAGCTCGGGCGATACCACTTCGCACGGCGCCGGCCTTTCCGTCATGGCCAGCGAAGCTTTTTACCTTACGCAGTCGAAGAGCTATGACACCTACTCCCAGCGATGGCTGGCCAATATTCTCGGCACGAATTCCTGGGGCTCGTCCTTCATCGTCGGCGATGGCACTACCTTCCCGAATTGCATCCAGCATCAAGTCGCCAACTTGGCGGGAGCAATGGACGGAACTTCCGGTGGCATTCCGGTACTCTGGGGCGCGGCCACGGAGGGTCCGTCCGATTCCGCAACATCTGGTGTTGTCGACGGCATGATTCTCTGTCCGGCAAACGGCGTCGATACGTTCAAAAAGTTCAATGGAAACGCCGGCCCGTTTGACCCATCGCAAAAAGCGGTGTATCAGGACAATATGCAGTCGTACACCACAACCGAACCCGCGATCGATCTTACGACCACATCGTTTCTGATGTGGTCGTGGCGCCTGGCCAAACACCCCAGCTTCTGACGAAGCACAAACGCTTTTAGTCGCGCCACAGTCTGCAGTCACATGAATGTTATAGGTGCCAGCAAGCCACGCTGGCGCAAGCATGTCCGCCTTCCACTAGTTAGCGTAGTAGCCGTCGAGTGTTGGACACACGCGAATTCCGTCACCCTTGCGCGCGTCGAAACGAAAGTCCAAAATTAAAGCGGAAGAAACTGGTGACTATTCCTCTTTTTCCTCTAGGGGACCCTTCCAGAAAGCCTCATGTTCCTTCGCACCGTCGAACAAGTTCGCCGCGTCTCTCGCATAGTAGGCGGCTTCACGCTTTTGCTGATTGGTATCGTAATGCTGGTCACTCCAGGACCCGGGTGGCTTGTGATTTTTTTCGGATTGGGCTTGCTTGCCGCCGAATTCGTCTGGGCCAAGCGCCTCATGGACCGCATCAAGCACGAGGGCGGACGCGTCCGCGACGCCGTCTGGCGGCCTAATAAGAATGCACCCGCAAAGGATTCTCCCGAATCCAACGAAACAGTAAAGCTCTAAATATAGGTATGTTTTTCCGAATTTGGAGTGGGCAGCTCTGCTGCCGCTTTCTTAGTGCCCAACAAGACATATATATACGTTGGGGCTAGATTGCCAGGACTCCCGCGGTTATCGAACACCGCGAAATAAATAGTCCGTGCGCATAACAAATCATGGAGGCGTCCATCATGCAAGTTGCATTGATTGGTATCGGAAAAATGGGTTCCGGCATCGCCAAAAGCCTGTTACGCGCCGGACATCGCGTCACGGTATTCAACCGCACGCGATCGCGCGCGGAAGCTCTGCTCGCGGACGGGGCCATTGTCGCGGCATCCGTAGCCGAAGCATGCCGCAGCGAAATAGCCTTCACGATGGTAGCGGACGATGCGGCGCTTGAAGGATTCGTGTTTGAGGAAGGCGGAATATTGGCGTCGCTGCCGCGCGGCGCTGTGCACGTCTCGCTAAGCACCATCAGCGTGGCCTTAAGCGACAGGCTCGCGGCGGAGCACGCCAAAGCTGGCCAAGCTTATTTGGCGGCCCCAGTGTTCGGGCGCCCCGAAGCAGCGGAAGCGGGGCGACTTGCCGTGGTAGTTGGCGGCCAGGGAGCCACAGTTCAGAAATGCAAACCGCTTTTTGAAGCCATGGGACCGAAGTTGTTCGTCGTTGGCGAACGGCCATCCATGGCCAACGTAGTGAAACTCTCTGGAAATTTTCTCATTGCCACAGTGCTGGAATCACTCTCGGAAGCACTGGCGTTTGCGCGAAAGTCCGGCGTTGATCCAGCCGCGCTCATGGAGTTTTTGACCGCTACGCTGTTTAACGCGCCAGTGTACAAAACCTACGGCGAGTTAATCGTCCAAGGAAAGCATGAACCTGCAGGCTTCGCGCTGCCGCTAGGATTGAAAGATGTTCGCCTCGTGCTTCAAGCGGCCGAAGCCGCGAACGTCCCCATGCCCATCGCGAGCGTCGTACGCGATCGTTTCATAACCGCAATGGCGCGCGGCAATCAGGATAAAGATTGGTCCGTCATCGGCCGCGTTGCCGCGGAAGATGCAGGATTGCCACAAACCTCCCGCGCGACTGGCTAGAAATGAATGCGGGCATTCCGAGAGGCATTTCTCCGCAAGCGCAATTCATCGACAACTCCGTGATACGCTGAACGCCTCTTACTGCGAGGGATACTATGGCACCGTGGTCGGGAAAATGGGCGCTGGTGACAGGGGCGAGCGCGGGAATTGGCACAGCGCTGGCGGAGGAACTGGCCCGTGGCGGCACGAATCTCGTCCTGACAGCGCGGCGGCGCGATCGGCTGGAAGAACTGGCACAGAAACTCGCGGCTGCGCACAAAATCCAAACAAAAATATTCGTTGCCGATCTGACCGAAGCCGACGCCCCCGAAAAAATATTTCAATTCACAAAAGAACAAGGAATAGAAGTCGAGTTACTGATCAATAATGCAGGCTTCGGGGCGTACGGCGAATTCCCCACGGTCGAACCGCAGAGACTCACGGACATGGTGCAGGTAAACTGCTCCGCCGTGGTCCATCTGACGCGGCTCTATTTGCCGGAAATGGTGGCCCGGCGCCACGGCGACGTACTCATCCTTGCATCGACAGCTTCGTTTCAAAGCGTGGCATACATTTCAACCTACGCTGCAACCAAAGCCTTCGACCTGCTTTTTGCCGAAGGATTAGCCGAAGAAATGAAGCCCTACGGCATTCGAGTCTGCGCATTGTGTCCCGGATCGACGGAGTCAGAATTCGCTGACGTCGCCGGACAAACGCACGTCGCCGCCACCAGAGCGAATCGCGAGACCGCGGAAAAAGTCGCGCGAACAGGATTGCGCGCTCTCGCAGCCGGCAAAAGCTATGTCATTTCCGGCCTGGGAAATTATCTAGGTGTGCTCGGCCAAAGACTTGTCTCCCGCCGTCTCGTAGCGCGCGTAGCAGCGCGCATGTTCAAGCCTCAAAATAAAGCCTAGCCCCCGCGAATTTTCTTCAGCATTCTCAGACTTCTGGCCAGCCAGTCGTCTTGCACACAATCTTTTCTGGTTGAGGACCGCTCCCCTCCGGAGTTACCCTTGCCCGACACGCGGCAGCCTCCGCACACGTCTAAACTACTGTGAAACCGAAGCTTACCAATCCGCCGCATTCGGCTCTAAACCAGCTTGGGAACTTTTTGGACCCCGGCCGGGAAATAAGGGAGAAGGCAGAACACGCACCTCGAACTGGTCGAGACACCGTAACAGGGGAGACGAGGATAGCTCCGCAAGATAGAGACGATCTTCTGTTGCGTCGTGCCGCAAAGGGTGACGAGGAGGCTTTTACACTTCTCTACCGGCGGCACCAGGGTGCGTTGTATCGGTTTGCATTGCGCATGACCGGAAGCTCCTGGGGCGCTGAAGAAATTGTGCAGGATGTCTTCATGACCTTAATCCGCGCGCCGAAAAAGTACGACCCCGAGCGTGGATCAGTCGGAGCGCTGCTCTTCGGAATCGCCCGCAACCGGGTGATGAAACACCTGGAGCGAAGACCTCGAGAAGTAGCGCTGGAAGAAAAGAACGAGGACGGCACCGGAGCTGGAATTATTTTGCAGGACAGTTTCACTCCCGCAATGTGGGTCGAAAAACGGGAACGCATGCATCAGGTGAGAGCGGCGGTGCTGGATTTGCCGGCAGAGTTTCGCGAGGCTGTTGTGATGTGCGAACTGGAAGAGATGAGCTACGAAGAAGCCGCGCAAATGACCGGCTGCCCAATTGGAACGATCCGTTCGCGGCTGCATCGCGGCCGGGCCCTGCTGCTGGCCAAGTTGGAGATGTTGCGGGATGTACCTCGGCGCATGAAAGTGGCGAGGTGAAGAAATGTTGGAATCGTTTGGGAAAAATGCAATGAACTGTGAACAAGTAGAAGCGATTGTTTTGGACCTGGACCGCGATGCTGGCGCGGACTCGCTCGAAAGAGCGGCTGCAGTGGCGCACCTCAGCCATTGCCCGCGCTGCGCGGCGTTGCAGGAATCTTGGGAAGCGGCAAGAGAAGAGTTGCGGTTGCTGAGCGAAGAGACTTTAGAAGCGCGTGCGCCCGCGCGTGTCGAGATGCGGCTGCGGCAGGAATTTCGCACGCGGCACCGCACGATGGTGGTGCGGCGTACAGCGGTCGTGGCGGCATGGGCTTTGGCCGCCGCTGCGGTTCTCGTGGGTGCAATAGGCACCTGGAATTGGCAGCAGTCACGGCATCTGGACGCCGAAAAACAAAAAATCGCAGCGCAGACGACGCTGGCCGCGACCGAAGTCGCCGCGCAGAACCAGGGTTCTAGCAATTTCTCCATTGCCGATGATTCGGGAGACTTTACCCCACTGCCGGGAACCGCTTTGGATGAAACCGAAGAAGCCGCGATTTACCACGTGCGGATGCAGCGCGGCTCGCTTGGCGCTCTGGGATTGCCTGTGAATGAAGAGCGCGCCAGCGAGTGGATCCAGGTGGATTTGTTGGTCGGAAATGATGGCCTGCCGCAAGCCGTTCGGCTGGCAGAGGAAGAAAACTAAAACGAGATTGCCGCGGTGAGCAAGCCATCGCGGTCTAGGAGAGAAGAGGAGAAGGTAATGATGAACTCGAAGAACAAGATGTGTTTGGTTCTTGGCGGTGTGCTGGTGTTGAGCTCTGCCGCAGTGCAAGCGCAGCGGCACGGTCCGGATGGTCCCCCTCCCTTCGGAGGCCCGATGGAGTTGATGGGCTTTGAAGGAATGCACGGCGGTAAGACCGTGAAAGGCGCGCCTTTCTCTGCCACCGCTATGTCGGAAACGACGGAGACTTTGCAGGACGGCTCCGTGATACACCGAACCTCCCAGGTGTCGATGTATCGCGATAGCCAGGGAAGGTCGCGGCATGAAGCCACCTTTACTGGATTCGGACCACTGACGGCCTCGGGCGCTCCGAAAAAGATGGTGATGATTTCTGACCCAGTCGCAGGCGTGCACATCATGCTCGACGATGAGCAAAAGGTAGCTCACAAGAACGCTTTGCGCGTCCACGAAGGAAACGGCGCGAATACGGATTCGGCCGCCAACTTCCAGAATCGAGAGCAGGAGCGGATGCAGAAAGAGGAAGCCGCCGGCTTGCTGAAGAAAGAATCGCTGGGTACCCAGACGATCAATGGCGTAGTCGCGGAAGGCACGCGGACTACGCGCATAATTCCGGTCGGACAAATCGGAAACGAAAAGGCCCTACAGATCGTTTCCGAGCGATGGTATTCGGCGGATCTTCAGATTGTATTGAAGAGCACGCGGACCGATCCGCGAACCGGAACCTCGACCTACACCGTGACCAGCATTCAGAGAACGGAGCCAGCGGCTACCTTGTTTACGGTCCCAGCAGGATACTCAGTGCAGGCAGGCGGGCGAGGCCCAGGTGGCCCCGGAGCCCGCGGGCCAGTCGGCGCACCTCCAGCCGTCAACTAACAATCGCAACTTGGCGCTGGCAGCTGTAGCGGGCCGATGCCTTTAAAGCAACGATCTTCTCTCCTGAAGACGGCACGCCCTTTCCGCATCTGCCCCCATCAATGCGGAAGGGGCGTAGCCGTCTCTGGAGGGTAAGAGAAACCTACGGAAATCTTGAACGAAATGTGAGCGTGCTATCATCCCTGGACTATGAGCAAACAATACTTTTTTGTGAGATTGATCCCGCCGCGGCCTACATTTCCGATGGACATTACGCCCGAGGAGAAGTTGTTGATGCAGGAGCACGCTCGCTACACGCGGCAGAGCTTTGACGCTGGCAAGATTCTGATTTACGGCCCGGTGATGGCGCCGAGCGGCGCTTTCGGCATGGCCGTGTTTGAAGTCGCGGATGAGGTGGAAGTGCGTCAGGTTCTCGAAAATGACCCCACAGTTCTTGCCGGGCTGAATAAGTTCGAGATTCACCCGATGCGAGTGGGCGCAGCGCAGGGTTTTGCGCAGAGTTAAATCCCCAAGTGGTAGGACAGGCATTCTTGCCTGTCGCTGTTGCCCAAATCCCCCAAAAAATCGCAAACGAAAGACTAGCCTGCCCGTCCTACATCAGCGCATAGATGTTGCCATCGGCGCTGTCGATGTACACGATGCCGTTCGCGATCACGGGCGAAGACAGAATTGCCCCTACCGCCATCATTTTCTGAACGCCGTGAACCATGTCATCGTAGAAAAAGTCCGTAAATGCTGCCTCGTATTCGGGCGTGCCGTCCGACTTCGTGTACGTTGAGCCGTTTTGCTTGTGCCCTTCCGTTTCAAAACTCCAAGCGAATTTTTGCGTCTTGAGATCGATAGCCAAAAGCCTGCCTTCGTGCGAACCGATATAGAGCGTATCGCCAGAAACAGCGGGAGAAGAAAACATGGGCCAGTGTTTGTTGTCGAGGGAGAAGAGTGTAGTGCCGGATTTGGCGTCCAGCGCGTAGAAAAGGCCGGAATCCGACGTGGCGAAATAAACTTTTCCATCCTGCACGGCGGGTGAGCCGATAACCCACGAGCCTTTGTTATCGAAGAACCAGAGCTGTTTTCCAGTTGTGGCATCCACGGCGTAAAACTTGGAATCGCGGCAGCCAAAGTAGACCACGCCATCGGCGACAGCGGCGGAAGATTGAATCCCAACCTGATTGTGAATTTTCGGGTCTTCACCAGTTTTGAAGCGCCACTTTTCTTTTCCAGTGGCGGCATCAAGAGCATAGAAAAAGCTGTCCCAGCTGCCGACAAACAAAGTGCCGCCTGAAATAGCGGGCGAAGCGTGGACGACATCACCGGTCTTGAATTTCCATTTGAGCGCCCCGGAAGCGGCATCGAGCGCGTAAATGTTGGTGTCACCACTGCCGAAATAAACCGCGCCGCTCGAAACGACCGGCGACGAAAGGTAGAAATCGAAAGGGTCAGGCATGGTTTCAGCCGCAGGCTCCGCGCCGTGGAGATGCGTGGCGGCAAATCGGCGCTCGCCAGCCGTTTTGAATTTCCACTTCAATTTGCCCGTAGCAGCGTCAACGGCGTAGAAGTTGCTATCAAAGCTGCCGAAGTAAACAAGGCCTTCCGATACGGCGGGAGACGAGGTAATTCGACCAGCAGTCTCAAATTTCCATTTGAGCGCACCCGTTCCAGCGTCAAGCGCATAGAGAAAGTGATCGCTGCTGCCGATGTAAAGCACGCCGCCGGAGACCGCAGGAGAAGATAAAACCTGTCCTTTAGTGTGAAACTGCCACCTAATTTTGGTGAACTGAGCGACGCCGGGGCTGGAGTAAACGCCGGTGTGCTGCGGGTTGCCGCGAAACATGGCATCTTGCGCAAAAACTGGGGAGCATAAAACAAATGTTGCGAGCACGAGCAGGCGTTTCAATAGTGCGCCCTCCGTTCTACTCATAGACGGGGCAATTTGAAAAACGTTTTTCTGCGAATGAATTTAGGTAGACGACCTGAATAGACCTGTAAGCTTGCCACGCGCCTTTCGTTCTCAGCGCTTCCTGTCTCCTATGTACCTCTGCGCTAAACCCTGTTCTTTTGTTTTTTCTCTTCAGCATCCGCCAACAGAATCCTCAAGTCCCGCAAATTATTTCCGGTAGGCCCGGTAATGATCGTATCCCCCAACCTCGCAAAGTAAGAGTACGAGTCGCTCTCCCGAAACATGTACCGCGCATTCAACCCGATTGCCTGGCCCCGCTCGAAAGTCTCCCCATCCGCCACTGCGCCCGCTGCCGGACTATTCCCATCCACTCCGTCCGTCCCCGCGCTAAGGACCGCGATCTTCTTCCCGGCAATCTTCTTCACGCACGCCAGAACAAACGCCGCGTTTCTCCCGCCGATTCCTTTGCCCCGAACCGGCGAGCTAACCTCTCCATCCGCAATCACCGCGACGCGCCGCCCTGGATTCGCCCGGCGCACCTCTTCCAGCTGTGCCAATAAATATTCTACCGCCTTCTCGACTGGCCAATCATCGGTAGTGTTGTCGCAGCACGCAACGAAGCCCTTTGCCTCCGTGGCGTGATGCGCCGGATGGAACAAATCATCGAGCCCCAGCAAAAGTGAAAAGTGGGCGTTCGCGAACGCAGCATCATCCTCTTTCGGCGTCTCCGGCATCTGCCCTTCATCCATCCAACGCAAGAGCGAAGCAGGTAACTTATCCCTCAGCGCAAACTCTTCGATGACTGAATGCATGCCCGCGACAGTCGTAGGGTCCGGCAAAGTCGGCCCGGAAGCCAGCGCCGACTCTTTTCCCACCGGCACATCGCTCACAGCCAAAGTAATTTTCATCGCGCGCCCCGCAGCCACGGCAAGCCTTCCGCCTTTCACCGCCGAAACATGCTTTCGCACCGTATTCATTGCCTCGATCGGCGCCCCGCACGTGACCAATGCGCGGTGCAGTTGCCGCACGTCCTCGAGTGTCTGCCTCCCAGCGAGCGGCAACTCTACCAGCGCGGATCCTCCGCCCGACAACAGAAAAAACACGACAGTCTTCTCGTCGCACTCTCTAAGCAGAGCCAGAATCGACTCCGCCGCCTTCCAGCTCTGAAGATCTGGCGTCGGGTGCCCGCCAACGAAATACTTCATCCCAGCTATGGCAACCAAAGGGGGCGTAGGCGCTGCGACAATTCCTTCCAGTGGATATTCTCGGCCCAGCAAACTGGCTAACCCTTCTACCGTGGCGTGCGCCGCTTTACCAATCCCAATCACGCGCACTCTCGTAAACGGGCGCAGATTCACTTCGACATCGTTGAGACACAAAACCGCTCCCGCGCGCCGCAGTTTCCTCTGCATGGCCTCGGGAATGTCGATCGCCGAAATGGTTTCCTGGAAAATTCGGCGGGCAAGTTGCTTCAAATCCGCCATAGAAGAGTCGCCGGGTTCCCTCAACCCGCTTTCAAGACTTCTGGATTCAACATATTCGGCGGCCGCTGTCCCTTGAACATGGCCACCACATTCTCTGCCGCCATGCACGCCATCTTCGTCCGCGTTTCAATCGATGCCGACGCGATATGCGGCGCCAGCACCACGTTTGGCCTCTTCAATCCGGGATGAATGAACGGTTCATTCTCGAACACATCCAGCGCCGCGCCCGCAATCTTCCCGATCTCCAGCGCATGCACGAGCGCCGCTTCATCCACCACCGGGCCGCGCGACGTGTTGATTAGGTACGCCGTGGGCTTCATCTTGTAGAATCTCGGCGCGTCAAACATGCCTCGCGTCTCTGGCAACAGCGGCACATGCAAGCTCACAAAGTCCGACTCTGCAAGCAGGCTATTCATTCCGCGATACTCCGCTTTTAGCTCTTTCTCTACTGCTTCCGGCGCTTGCTTCTCGTCCGCGTAAATCACTTTCATCTGAAAGCCAAGCGCGCGCCGCGCCATGGCCTTGCCAATCCTTCCGAAGCCCACGATCCCCAGTGTCTTGCCCCACACATCCGTCCCTACAAGCTGATCCAGATCCCACCCAATCCAATTCCCAGAGCGTGCCAGCGTGTCACCTTCTACCAGCCGACGCCCTACTGCCATCATCAAAGTCCAGGCAAAATCCGCCGTCGTCTCGTCCAGCACGCCTGGCGTGTTTGTCGCCACGACTCCTCGCTTGGTGCAAGCCGCCACATCAATGTTGTCGAATCCCACCGCCACGTTTGCTGCAATCCGCAATTTCGGTGCAGCGCTCAGCAGTTCTAGATTCACCTTCTCGGTCAGCAGGCACACCAACCCTTCTTTGTCCTTGAGTCTCCTGAACAATTCATCTTTTGGAATGGACTCCGGCTTGGCCCAATACTCCGCGTCGCACGCCGCGTTCAAAATCTCTTGCGCGGCAGGAAATAGCGGCCGCGTCGCCAGCACCTTCGGTTTCGCCATCGTTCGCCTCGTCCGGGTCTAATGAATTTGAGAAAACGACACTAACACACTCCGCCGCCATCATCCCATCAGGGTGTTGCGTAGGTGTTTCCAAGTTCCTGTAAGACAGTGTAATGCTGGCTTGAGATACCTGTAGGGGCGGGGCTTGCCCCACCCTCGCTCGCCGGAAACTTGGACGAGCGCCTTCAGTGAAGCGGGGGAACTGTATCCATTCCCCTCAATTCTATTTTTCGAGTTCGAGCTACTGTTTCGGAGGCGGGAGACGCGTCTCGATCGTCTTCAGGCGATCGTTCATTTCCTGTATCAGATGTTCGAGGTGGTCGAGTCGCTTTGCTACGGCGGCTTGATCGTTTCCATTTGCGGATGAAACGGCGTCCGCGCCTTCATCCTCGCTGGGCGTTTCGCCACGTTGGTGGTGTCTTTCGCCGGCCGGGGCCTTCAGCATTGCAATTTGGCCTTTAATCATGGGGACCATTTCGATGCTTAGGTCGTCGCTCTTGAGCAAGGCTTCGAGAGCAGGAATGGCCGAGACGTCGCCACGCGAGCCCAGCGCGAAGATGCTTGCCATGCGAATGGGAAAGTGCGGCTCGTTGAGATAGGACGCAATTTGTTTGGTGATGTCTTTGTTGTCTTTTTGAAGGCGAGCGAGGCTGGCAATTGCGGCCTCACGCGATTCGATGGGTTTGCCCAGAGCTGACCATTCGAGCAGGAGCGGCACAGCTTTGTCGTCGCCGAGCGGGCCCATGGAACGGAGCGCAGCGTTTCGCAGGAAGCCGTCTGGAGAATCGGCAGCGACTGCGGCCTGCAATGTGGGCAGGGTGCCTGGAGCCTTGAGGCGGCCAAGCGCCTGAAGAGCGGCTCCACGGGCGCGATAGGAGCTGTCATCGTCAGCGATGGAATTCAGCTTGGCGACGATGGCGGGGTCATCCTTGAAATTTGCGAGTGCGGAGACAATGCGATTGCGCACCCAGGGTTCCTTGGCAGTATTTAACGCGTCGAGGAGTTGTTTCGACGCGGCTGGGCCGCCCAACCGGCCGAGAGCATCTGCGGCGTTGGCGCGAATGCCCCAGGCCTTGTCGTTGCGGAGCGCATCGGCAAGCGCAGCCACGACATCATCATCGCCTTTGAGTTTGCCCAAAGCCGTAATCGCATCGGCGCGGTCGGCAAGTTCGGTGGCGTTCTTCAACTGATAGAGCCACTCTTTTTTTTCTTTGTGAAAATCGGCGGATTTGAGGACGTGGCCGCCTTTATCGAAGAGAACCATGAGCGGGCCGGAGTCGGCTGAAAACGTGAAAATCGCAGTGTCCTTCTCACTCGAAACGCTGATGGAGAAAAGCTTTGGCCCGGACGCGGTGGTGATTTCGACATCGGTAGGAACGTGGAAAAGGCCGACGCGGCCTTCGACTTTTTGGGTTTGTTTCACTGTGAGCGCGACTTCGTGCTTCGCGTCGTCGTACTTATAGCTTAAGTCAAACTTGGGAGCACCCGCGCCATAGAGCCATTGATTGAAGAACTGATCGACATTGGTGTGCGTGGCTTCTTCGATGGCTTTCGCGAGATCGGCCGTGACCACATTTTTGCCGCGATTCACTTCGAGATAGTGCTTCAGGCCGCGATAGAAAGCGTCTTCGCCAAGCTGGTAGCGAAGCATATAGAGGACCCAGCCGCCTTTAGTGTAGGCGTTGCCGTCAAATTCGCCGGAATCGTTGAAATCGTGGCGGACGATGGGCTTGTCAAAAAGATTTGTCTGTTCAAACCAGCCGCGTGCAGCGAGCCATCTTTCGTAGTCGGCTTGATCCTTGCCGAAATGAGACTCGCTCCAAACCGTTTCCATGAACGTAGCGAAGCCTTCGTTGAGCCAGATGTCGCCCCAATCCTTGCAGGTGACCAGATCTCCGAACCACTGATGACCGAGTTCATGAGAGATGAGGTCATCCTGGCCAGTGAGGTATTCGGGCGCGAGTTTGGGATGCTGGAGCGAAGAGCTGGTGTTGGTCGTGGCGCTGGAGTTCTCCATGCCACCGGCAACGAAATCATCGACCATGGATTGCGCGTATTTTTCCCAGGGATAATCAACGCCAAGTTTTTTGCTGAAGAGTTCGATCATTTGCGGAGTGCGGCCGTAGTTGATGGCAAGGCGATCGCCGCGTCCTTTGGGCGCGTAGTACGTGACGGGGATACCGCGCCACGTTTCTTTTACTTCGTCTAATTCGCCGGCGACGATGGTGATGAGATACGTCGAGCTGGGAACGGATTCCTTCCACGTCCAAATCTTCATACCGTTCGCAGCATCGGTAACGCTGATGAGTTTGCCGTTGGCAACGGTGATCCAGGAAGCGGGAACGGTGAGAATGGTTTCGGTGGTGAGGCGGTCGTTCGGGTAGTCGTAAGTCGGGAGGTAATAGCGTGTGTCTTCGGATTCGCCTTGCGTCCAGACTTGCTTGGGCCGGTCGGGATAATCCTTATCCGGCAGGATAAAGTACAGGCCCTTGGTGGGTTTGCCTTCGTAGCGAATGTTGACGTCGAATTTTTCGCCCGTGTGGGCCGAAGTGGCGAGCGGAATAATGAGCTTGTCATCCTTGGTCTCGAATTTGGCAGGGGATTTATTCACGGTCACGCTTTGGATGGTGAGGCCGGCCGAATCAAAAATAATTTTCGGGGTGGAGTCGCGGAGGATAGTGAGCGAATGGGTGACGTCGCCGATGACTTTTTTCTGCTCGAGATCAAAACGGAGGGCGATGCGCGAATGTTGAAGGTCATAGTCGCGGCTGCGGGCGTAGGGCTCGTCGGCCAGAAGGTGAAACGTGCCAAGAAGAATCGCCAGCAGGCCGACAACGGCGAAGAGCGCCGTCTGCTTGCGCGGACGACTACGAAAACCTGCGAAAAGTGAAACGATCATTCAGACGGGCCCTTTTGGAATGTGTGTCCTGCCCTTTCGAGCGTGGAGATGGCTGGGGCCAAATTTTCATTGGCCACGAGCAGGTAATCCGTATCGAAGGTGGAGACGACAAACGCACTGATTTTGGCCGCGGCGAGAGGTCCCGCGAGCGACGCCAATACACCGACTTCCGACAGAATAAAAGGGCCGTGCACTTTCATGACACGCCAGCCGCCTTGGGATTGAACGCCGGCGGGAACGAGGGTTTCATCGACGACAATGGACAGCTCGTCCGGAGTACGAGTGACGGAGAAAAAGGAGCCTTGCGTGGCCCAACCCGGAATGCTTGTACCGGGCGTCAGGCCTACGATGGCAAAGGTTTCGGGCAGAATCGATAGTTGAAAGTGACGCTGGGAGAGATTCATCATTTCATATTATAGAAGACTTCGTACCATGCCGCCATCGACTGCGATGGATGTGCCATTGACGTAGCTAGCGCGCTCCGAAGCGAGGAAGGCCACGACGGAGGCGAATTCTTGAGGAGTGCCGATGCGGCCCGCGGGAATCTGGCGAGTCCAATCGGCAAAGACAGCGTCCGGCTGCGCGCCAGTGCGCGCGGAAATGGCCGCAGCGAGACCATCGAGACGCGCGGTGCGCGTGTAGCCAGGGCAAACGTTATTGACGGTGATGCCGTGCGCAGCGTACTCATTCGCAAGAGTGCGTGCAAGGCCAGTCACGGCGGCGCGAATGGAATTGGAAAGTAGCAGACCGTCCACAGGCTGCTTCACCGCGGAAGACGTGATGGTGATAAAGCGTCCCCACTTGTTTTTCTGCATGCGCGGCAGCGCTTCTTTGGCGAAAAAAACAGTGCTCATCAGCAAGAGATCAACGGCGGCGTGCCAATCTTCCGGGTTAGTGTCGACAAACAGCTTGGACGGCGGACCGCCCGAATTGGTGACGCAAATATCGAGACGGCCGAAGCGGTCTTCGACAGCGTCGAAAAAACGAGAGACGGCGGTAGGATTTGTGACGTCGACCGCTTGGCGGAAGACTTCCCTGCCCGTGGATGCGTGAATTTGGGCGGCGGCTTGTTCAAGTTCGGATGCGTTGCGGGCGCAAATGGCTACGCTGGTGCCTTCGCGCGCGAGTTCTTCGGCGACGGCGCGGCCTAGTCCTTTGCTGGCCGCCGCGATGATGGCTACGCGTCCTTGTAATCCCAGATCCAAGTTTTCACCTCGTCCAAGTTCGCATCGTCTCTTGAAATGCATTGCAGGTCAAATGAGTATCGGGCGCTGGGCAGGCGGAGTTTGGTTAACAATAATCGGCCCCTCCCCCTGTTTTTTGTAAGCGTTGCGTCTAAAGGACTTAGCCCGCCTGTGGGGGGCGCGAGATTGGGGTCCACGGGTTTGAGAGGGCTTGTTGTTCGGAAAGGATTGGGTAGACTTGCGGCATGTTGTTTTATGGTGATTGAGCGGTTCCGAATTGGGAATACAAAGGCGATTGGGGAGCGGTTTGCTCGCGAGGGGCGGATACTGCCTGAGGGAGTTGTGTAGAAGAGCGCGCTATTTGCTTGCTGCGACAGTGCCATGCGAAGCAACGTAGGCGCGGGCATGAACAAGCTGCGGCAGACTAGAATCGGCTGATTTCCATGCGGCCAAAAACTCGGCGTACTCAGTGGCGGCTGCCGTAGTGTCGCCAGCTTGCTCGCTGGCTTTGGCAATGCCGAAGAGAGGAAAACCGGAGCGTGGCCGCTCGACAAGCGCCTGTTCGTAGGCTGCCCTTGCGGCGGGCCAGTCCGAAGCGGCCATGTAGGCCGCGGCTTCCGTTTCGCCGACGGGCCTGATGTAGGCGGGAGGTTCATGGTATCCGAGCGCTTTTTCTTCCCGTGCGGCGCGTACGTACAGTTTTTTGGCCTCCTCGTTCTGTTTTTTCGCCAAGAGCAGACCAGCACGTAGTTCCAGAGACATGATAGATAAGTTGCTTAGCAGGGGCTTGGGCATCGCGTCCGGCATCAATTGGAATTTTGGCGGAGCAGCGTCCGACTTTTTCTCGTCTTTGTTTTTCTCTTTGGACTTGGCGTCCGCTTCATCTTTCAAGCGATTGGACAGTCGCCAGAGGTCCGCGTCGAACTGCGCGGACACTGCTTCCGCGCGTGACAGATCGTGCGCCTCCAGAGCCTGCATGCCGAGAGCGAATTGCGTTAACTGGCCGGCGAGGAATTGGAGATTGGGAAGCGTCGCCGGCGCATCGACAGGCTTGAGCAATTCGAGAACCGCGGCCCAATCGGCCGCACGCAACGCGACCGGAAGGCGCGGGTCGAGCCGCGACATTGCGTCACGCGGTGACCACGGATAGAGCGTGTTTTCAAGCTGGCCGCGCGCCTCCCGCGCTTTCCCAGAGAGTGCCGTCGCCTCACTCAATTCGCCAGCTTCCATCAAATTGGCGATGGCGTACATCAGGTTGTGTACGTAATTCCAGTCGTCATCTACTTGTACGTGTTGCGCCTGCATGTATTGCTCATCGGCTCGCATTGAAGCGGCAAAGGATTCTTTCGCGCGCGCGTAATCGCCGGTGCGATAGAAAATATGGCCGGGCATGTGGACCATGTGTCCCGAAGTGGGCGCGAGGCGGCCGAGGATTTCGGCGCTATGCAGAGCCTGCTCTGGGTGCTGACTCGCCTCGACGGCATGAATCCAGTAATGATTCGCCGCGGAGTTTTCCGGGTCTTCTTTCAGAATGCCCTGGAATATCGCAAGAGCTTCCGTTTGGCCGGCGCGCGGCTGATCGTTATCGTCATAGCCATCTCCAACCGCCTCGGCCAGAAAAATGCGCGCCTGCATGTCTTTGGGATCTAGCTTGACGAGCTTGCGGTAGAGTTGCACTTCTTTTGAGTCCCCTGCTTTCTTGTCTTCCTTCTCGGATTTTTCATCGGCCTCGGCCGCGACGCTCGCTTCGATGTAGAGACGCTCCGATTTGCTGGCGTGGCCCTTCAGGCTGACGGCTTTGTTCAAAGCCTGGTCGGCATAGTATTTCGAGTTGCTGTGGCGAAATTTTTCCGCCTGATAGATTCCCCAATAGCACATCGCGCATTGCGGATCCACGCGGACGCTTTGCTCGAAGGCTCGAACGGATTCGTAATCCCAAAAGTCATGCAGTAAATTCAAACCCTGATCGAACCACATCTGCGCCTCGGGAGTCGCAGTAATGTGGAGGTGGGCGTTGCCGATGCCGGTGAGTTTCTGCGGAGGGGGGAGCTGTTCCGGAGGAACTTCTTCCTGCATACCCATCGAATGGCAGGTCATTGCCGTCTGGGCGCTCGACCGCTGGGCGTAGCCGACGAGCAGACATGCCGCCATTAGCGTAAAGGCCACAGTCTTCCGCGATGACAAAATGTAACGCGACTCAAACATTGCCAAGAACTCCTCCCTGCAACTACCGTCGAGGGCTCTTCCATTCTAAACGAAAAAGCGGGGTGGGGCGCGCAGTCGGGGCAGCATCTTTTGAAGGAGAATTTCGTTTGCGTGCAGAGCCAAGCGGCACTAAGATGCAGGCAATTTCCTTCCTGTGGAGGCGTCCATGAAGCGAATAGCCTGGATTATTGGGGTTCTGATTCTTCTGGTTTTCGTGGCCCAACCGGTAAGCAGCCAAACGATCGGAAAGTACGTGCCCATCGCGGCAGGGTCCGACGCAGACCATGCGCTGACAGAAATCAACGCCGCTACCGATCCCGCGCAGAAGCTGGCGTTGATCGATAAATTTTCAACGACTCTCGGCCAGGGCGACATGGCCATCGTCGCCGACGATCTCTACGTGAATTACTACATCGCACAGAAGAATTACGACAAGGCATTCGAATACGGCGACAAACTGTTTGCGCTCGATCCCGACAATTTTTCCAACGCCCTCAATATGGTCCGCGCGGCAAGCGAAAAGGGCGACATAGATAAACTGATGTCCTACGGAGAGAAAGTTCCGGGCATTCTGCAGCGATTCAAGGCAACGCCGGCCCCGGAAGGGGTCGATGCAACGAGTTGGCAACGACAGCTAAAAGAGACACTGGACACTAACAAGGACAATATCCTCTACATCGAACAAGCCATGTACCTTGGGGCCTATCGGTTGACGAACCAAGCAAAACGGGCCGCACTCTTGACGCACTTCGCGCAACTCTTCCCGGATTCTGCCTACGCCGACCCTGCGCTCGTCGTGGCGGCGAGCGCCTATCAACAGGCACAGAACGTGCCGAAAATGCTGGAGGTGGCGAACGGACTCTTAGCCAAGGATCCGAACAATGTTGGAATGCTGATTTTTCTTTCGGACTATTACAGCGAAAAGGGAGAGCAACTGGATAAGGCCGAAGCCTACGCGAAGAAGGCGATCACGCTCTTGGGGGCTGCTCAGAAACCGGAAGGAGTTACGGACGAACAGTGGCAGCAGCAAATTTCGCTGCAGAAGGGGTTGGCGCTGAGCTCCTTGGGCCAGGTTAACATTCAGAAAAAGGATAACGCGCAAGCGGTGGAGAACTTCAGGGCGGCTGCGCCGCTGCTGAAGTCGGACGACGGCGCCTATGGGCGGAATCAGTACCGGCTGGGGTTCGCGCTGGTCAATTTGAAGAAGAATGCCGAGGCGAAAGATGCGTTCACCCAGTCCGCGTCGGTAAATAGCGCTTACAAGGGGCTGGCCCAGGCCAAGCTCAAGACGTTTGAGAGGCCGGGTAAGACGGCGGCGAAGTAGCGTTGAAGCAGTGGCAATTACAGAACAAATGGCGGACCCGAGGGGACCGTGGGGAAATGGGAGCGCGAGAGTCAGCGTCAAGAACTCGCCGAAACCTGGGCGGGAGAGCCAGCATCCAATAGCTATGCGTACGACAAACTGACCACTGACTGATCACAGACTAGCCATGGTTGCGAACATGAACGGATTCGTTCGCCAAGGAGATATACATGCCAGAGATTGCGACGTTTGGAGCGGGATGCTTCTGGGGGATTGAGGCGGCTTTTCAGCAGGTGCCCGGGGTGATCGAGACGGCAGTGGGGTATAGCGGCGGCGAAATGCCGAATCCCACGTACAAGGACGTTTGCACGGATGAGACGGGGCACGCGGAAGTGGTGCAAGTGACGTTCGATCCTGCCAAAGTAAGCTACGAACAATTGCTCGACGTGTTCTGGAAAGTGCATGATCCAACGCAAGTGAACAGGCAAGGGCCGGACTTTGGATCGCAATACCGCACGGCAATTTTCTTTCATACGCCGGAGCAGGAAGCCATCGCGAAGAAATCCCGCGAAGCTCTGGAAGCCAGCGGCAAGGTAAAAAGGCCTATTGCAACGGAAATCACGCCAGCGGGCACATTCTATCGCGCCGAAGAGTATCACCAGAAGTATCTGCAGAAGCGAGGGGTGGCTTCCTGCCACTTCTGATTTAGCTTTACCGTTTGAAATGCAAGGGCCGGGTGCAGTTGCCCGGCCTTTTTTTGCTGGATGCTCCTCATTACGGAAAGAACCGCAGCAGACAGTACCGCTTCGATACCGCTCGCAAATTCGCCATGTCGACGAACTAAGCTACCTCGAAGAGTCGCAGGACTTTTCTTAGGCCATTGAGGCGTTAGAAAGTGTAGGAAAGACCTACAAGAGGAATGGCGGTGCTTCGAAGTCCGCCAGAATCCAGCTTAAGAAGCACGTTTCCCGTAGCCACAAGCCGACCAACGATGCGGTACTTCAAACCAAGCGACGCTTCCGTGATATTCACGTCCGTCGTTCTTTGGGCGATGTCGGGATGGGTCGTACCAGCCGTGTATGTTCCGCAGGTGGCGCCGGTCGGATCAGTAGGCCCAGAGCAGTTCCCAAGGCCGGTGTACGGTTGAGAAACGAGTTCCGGACTGTTGAACAGACGCTGACCGTAAATATCAAACGCGGCCGTCAGACGTTTCACGACGCGAATGTCGGCACCCACAATGTAGATGAACCGGTTGGGAAGCTTGCCCGTGTCTGTAGGCGTTACGCCCTCAGCCGCGGGAACAATGTTCGTTCCTGCGAGTGCGGAATCTCCGTTCCATTCAAAACCTGCTTCCGCATGCGGAGAGATACGGGCCCTATACGAAACGACTCCGAAGGGCTTCACACCGGTGGCGCCAGAACCCAAAAAGTTCAAAGCGTCTCCGGTGGGTAGACGGACATCCACGCCGGCTGCCACGGCCCACCGCTCTCCGTTATATACGGTGTATTTGCCGCGCAGAACGACATCGCCGATTCCCGAGGCGCTGTTGTAGTCGGAAAATGTGGCATTCAAGCATGGAACCTGCGTGGCGCATTGGGCAGTGAGGACCGGATTGGTGGGATTGAAGGAATGCCAGACATTGCCGGGGGCGTTCGCCGATGCAGGCGCTGCCGAATTGGGAATAATCGTGGCCTGCGAAGTGACTCCCATCTGAATATTCAAAATCGGGATGGCTACTGAAAAATCGAGACGATTCGTGATCCCGTAAGTCGCATAGATCGTGTATTGATGAATCGTGAGGTCGATATTGTTCGATGTTTGGATATAGTCGCGCACGAAACATGGGTCCCCGGCATATCCATTGGCTGCAGTTAGCCCCGTTTGGTTATCACAAGACGGAATATTTTGGGGATTTGGAACAGGAAACGGTTGATGCTGGAGGACGGTCGGAATGTTGCTTGTGTTTTGTCCGTCGATCGAGCCGAAATTAAAATATTGGTAGCTAAAGCCGATGAAGAGCCTATGTTTC
>Ga0210388_10000119_pt1 | contig 91453 bp, 144 predicted proteins | sample IncBWC19OmetaG_FD_155485 | JGI IMG/M metagenome (GOLD analysis project Ga0210388, IMG submission 155485) | Forest soil microbial communities from Barre Woods Harvard Forest LTER site, Petersham, Massachusetts, United States - Inc-BW-C-19-O ... | reverse complement strand
AACTTGCGGTCGGCGAACTTGCGGTCGGCGGACTTGTGGTCGGCGGACTTGTGGTCGGCGAACTTGTGGTCGGCGAACTTGCAGTCGGCGGACTTGCGGTCGGCGAACTTGCGGTCGGCGAACTTGCAGTCGGCGGACTTGCGGTCGGCGAACTTGCGGTCGGCGAACTTGACCAAAGCACAACTACCCGCGCCTACAATGGTTCTTATGGCTTCGTGGGGAAGCGTATCAGCGGAGCTGTGCGCCGATCTAATGATGTACGACGCCTCTTGCCACCCGAATCAAAATGCCTTTGACAAGTGGGCAGCAGGCGGACCTTGCCCGTATGAAGGAGTCAATGTTCAGCGAGCTTGCAATTTCAAAGAACAGAAAGAACTGTGGGGAAAAGGAAAGTTCCGCAAACCGATCAATTTAATGCTTCGCTTGTTCAAGGAAAAGGGTATCAAATTTGAGTAACCCGTAGACACGGGCGATAGGAGCCGTATGGAATTCCCCGAGCAAATCGGCTTTTCGATGGGCCCGTTTGGATACACGTTCACGTTGCCTCGTTATCTTGACGGTGCTTACGGTTGTTGTGGCAGAGATGGGTGCAATGCAAAACATTGGCCCAACTGGATCGGCTTGTTCTGGGATTCGAGCAAGAAACGGTTGTACTTCTTCCCCGTGCCGATGTTCGGGCTACGGATTGACTTTGATTAGCGTTTATCGGGCTTCGGGCAATCGCTCATAGCGCAGAGCCGCCCGAAGAACAAAGCGAAGACAACGGACGCCAGGAACCAGACGCCCGCAAGTTTGAGAATGAAAGTAACCATAAGTAATTCCCCTTTCGTGTAGCATCGTGGCACTAACGGGCGATGTTGTCAAGAAAATACGGAAAACGGAGGAGAAATGTCCAAACCTTGTTCTTGCCTAGAGCCTCATGCCGCACATACCTATAACGGGCGACCGATGCTCTTGTGTCCAGGCGTCGGGCGTCAAGACTTGCACGGTACGGAAAACGTATGGAAAGGGAGCATACAACGGACGCTAGATGATTGGGAAGAGTCAGACACCCGCAAGGCTCTAGACATTATAGCGCGGGAAGGAAGGGTATCGCCCGAATCCACTTTCTGTATTGACTGCGGGCAGCCTACTACGCCCGGTAAAGGCTCTGCTCGTTGCCCGTCATGCTGGGAAGATAGGTTAGATTACGAATTCCAGCAGCAAGCGGGGGAGGATTACTAATGATACGCCCGCTAGCAGACATAGAACGGGAAGCAATCCTAGCGGCATGCCTGGAAACTCGGGATTGTCAACGGGCATCCCGTGAGCTAGGTATCGGGCGAACGACGCTGTACCGCAAGCTTAGGGAGTATGGCGAGCCTTTGAGTAGATTTCGGGCGTCGAAGCCCGTGAAGATTCGGGAGAGCGTTTCTGGCCCGCCAATGTGCCCGATTTGTCATTTCACGGGAAAGAATACCTTCGCGCATCTGGTCAAGGCTCACGGTTGGACGCCCGAAGATGCTGGAAGGTACGCGGGCAATCCCGAGCGATACTTGCCAGAAGGCCCGGTAAATCATTGCGGGATTCACGGGCGATACAACGGGCGTTTGCTTCGGTGCCTGCTTTGTATGGAAAACGGTCGCCCGATTGAAAACTTGTAACACGATGAAAATACACGATTTGGTTTTCGGGAAGTAAAACTTTAGGTGGTTTATACCGAGCGAAAATGGAAACGATTCTGGCAGCGATTCTCGGGGTGTTAGCCTTCGGGCTTCTGTTGGTGGGACTCTTACGGGCGAAAAAGCAAGTCGCTGCGAAAGCCCAGGAGTTGAAGGCGTTTCAGGAATCTCTTGAAAAATTTCGGGCTACCGCGCAGAAGCAGGCGATGGATTCGTTGGAATCGCAATTGTCCGTTTTCCGTACAACGGAGTTGCGGGCGACGGTTGAGATCGCCCGCAAGGAAGTCAAGCTCGAATACGATTCTAAACTTGCCCGTGAGATTGAGAAGCAACGGGCCGAAGCTATCAAGCAATCCAAGGCCGTGAATCGCGGGCTTGTGGCCGAGCAGCTAGCGCCGCACATGGTTGGGTTTCCGTATAGCCCGAAGGACTGTCATTTTTTAGGCCAACCTTGCGATTATCTTGTATTTGACGGTTTGGATGCGGGCGACCTGAAGCGGATCGTCTTGCTTGAAGTTAAGACGGGCAAGTCTCAACCGAATGCCCGTGAGAAACAAGTTCGGGCAGCCGTTGAAGAAGCCCGAGTTCAATACGATATTTTTCGTCTTGATACGTCCGATTTCACTTGACATCAGCAGTCCGTTTTCCGTATATTTGGATCAGGAGGCCCGAAATGGAAGTAATAGCTCAAACTCTAGTTCTAGGAATAGGCGCTCTCGTAGTTTTCGGGCTAGTAGTCTTAGCGGGCGTCTGGGTGATTAATGAAGTCTTGGAAGGGTTGTTCTGATGAAGCTGATTCCTCTGACTCGCGGTTATGTGGCCCTCGTTGATGACGAGGACTACGAGCGGACGATTGGTGCGGGAAAGTGGACCGCGTTGGTGTGCAAGAATGCTGTATACGCTCATCGAAAAACTCCAATTGAGAGAAAGACCATTCTTCTGCATCGCTTTCTTCTCGGGGTAACCGACGCTCGGACTGACGTGGATCACAAAAACGGGAACGGATTGGATTGCCAGCGGTCTAATCTTCGCAAGGCTACGCGGGGTCAGAATAACGCTAACCGCAGGAGATTTCGTGGGGCGAGCCCGTACAAGGGCGTATTTAAAAACCACTTGCGCTGGTCTGCCCGAATATATGTAGATTACCGAAAAGTGCCCTTGGGAAATTTCATGACGCAGGAAGAAGCGGCGCGAGCTTACGATGCGGCAGCTACGGAACATTTTGGAGAATTTGCTTGTCTCAATTTTCCTGCCGAGGTTACCCAATGAAACGCGGAGTTCTGACCTTTGGCGGTAATACGGTTAACGTATGGATCAAGATGGTTGAGGGCGAAATCCGAGCGACTTCGGCGCGTCCGAAGGAAAGCGTCTCCTTTCAGAAGTTCTCGGACAAATACATCGCGGAGACAATCCCCAACTTCAAGCCCGCTAGCCAATCAAGCTTGAAGTCCAACATCGTCGCCTTGAATTCGTTTTTCGGCCCTGTATCCTTGGCGTCTATCGACGCGGAAAAGATTCAAGCTTACGTTGCGTCGTGTGCGGGTATCGCCCCTAAGACAATCAAGAACAGGCTCGGCACGATGAAGATGGTTTGGCGACGGGCGAGGGCCTGGGGATATGCTGATGGGAATCCCTTCGAGTTCGTTTCGCTGCCTCGGGCTGAATTGAAAGAGGCAAAGTCGTTGTCCGTCGATGAAGTACGTTCAATAATCCGCGCAACGAGTGGAGAATTCAACATGATGCTGAGAATTCTCGCAGAGACAGGCTGTCGCGGCGGCGAGCTAGTGGCTTTGGCGAAAACTGATATCGACTTGGACGCCCGTGTAATCCGAATCAGACGCTCAGCATTCCAAGGAAAACTTCAGACGCCGAAGACGGGAAACGCGGTCAGGACGATTCATATTAGCGGGCAACTTGCCCGAGAGTTATCAAGTTTCGCTGGTGCCTTCGGCACAGACCGTGATGGCGGGAAGGATCATCTTATGATGCCTGCCAAGCATAATCCTATTGCGGGTGCTAGCGAATTATTCTTCCCCTACAAAGGAAACCCGTGGAATAACGGGGAGATTGTCCGCCGTCTTAAACCTGTTTTGGGTACGGGCGCTGGGCTGCACGCGTTCCGTCACGCGAATATCTCGCTGATGGCATCGCTCGGAGTTCCTTTGCATATCCAGAAGGAGAGAATCGGGCATGCTTCAGGCGATATCACTGCCCGATATACTCATTCGTCGCCCGAAGATCACAAGAAGTACGCTGAGATTATCGGGCAAGCTTTGTGTACGGAAAATGTATTGCGGGCGACCGCAGGGGGAGATTGATGATTTCACCAGAAACTAGCGAAGACATTCTCGCGGAGATTGCCCGAAATCTCGGGCGAATCGCCGATGCTCTTGAATACGCTCACAACTGCCACACGCCAACGCCAGACGAGTTGGACCCGTTTCACGACCAAGGAAATGCAACCAACCACCGTGTAAGCCAGTGCAGCGTGGACTATTGCGGCGAAGAAGCAATCCCGAAGAAATCCTTATTCTCAATTAATATCAATGCGTAACCCCTGTCAAGCCTTCGTGAAAAACCGCAAACTGCGCTGTCGGGTTGCCTGCGGGCGTTCTGGTCGCCGTTGCTACGTTTCAGGTATGAGTTACGGAGTCAACATCGTCCTATGTTCGCGGCACAGAGAGCGGGAAAAGAAGCAATGTTTGTACGAAGTTGAAATTCTACCGTCGCCCGAAAGAGCGGCGGATTTCTTGGAGGGAATCTAAAATGATTATCAAGTGTGTTGCGGGCGAAAAACTGGAATTAAGCGATACTAGGCTAACCGAACTCGGAGATGTAAATCCGAGCGGTTGCCTGCCTCGTTACCTTAAATTAAAAGATTTGCGGGCAGCTTGGAAAAAGGGGTACGTGAAAGTAATTCGCGTTATGCCCACGTTCGGCGGGGGTATCCTAACCACCGATGTACCTTTTGAGCCCGAAATATTCAAAATCGGCTGCCGGACCTTCTCGCCCGCCGCGTTCGCCAAGATTCTGAAAGCGGCGGGTGTCAAGCCTGTACGGAAAACGAAGCCCGCGAAGAAGAGGAAAAAATGATTTACTCATTCGTCTCTGGAATCGTATTCGGGCTAGTATTATCGGCCACGGACAACGGCAGTATGGGTTGGCGGTATTGGGTTCTGCTCACAGTTTTCGCTCTTAACGGGGCTATACAATACTGCCTCGGAAGAGCAAGTAAATAGCGCCATGCCCGGTAAACCCATCACGCACGAAAACATCGGGGAGACCGTGTTCTACTACGACCCTAAGAACCAGGGGAAGCGTACGGGCGTCCTCGTCAGCCTGACGGCGGAGATCGCCCAACCGATCAAGGGCAAGAGGAAGAAAGTTTTGCCCGCAAGTGAGTGCGAATTATATACGAAAGAGGAAAGTCAATGAGCGATACTGTGGAAGTAACACCCGAACCCATGGTCGTGGTTATCTCGGCGGCGGTTTGCCCATCCCACTCCTTCAACTACGTGTCAATGCCCAGAGACGCGGGCGGCGATGCACGAGGGTTCTTATTTAAGTGCCCGATACGAGATTGCGGAAAGGGCGTTACGGCCTTGACGGGCACCAACTTCTAGTGTCACACTATAGAGATGTTCAAAAATCTAACTAATCGGAGATTTGGTCGTCTCTTAGTTGTGGACCGTTATGGCACGGATTCTCGTCGGAACGTCCTGTGGGATTGCCTTTGCGATTGCGGGAGATGGAAAATCTTACCGTCCAATATTTTGACTAGGGGGCAGCAAAGTTGCGGGTGTCTCCAAATAGAGGCCGCTGTCCGCACTTGCAAGAATCGTATTAAACATGGCCACTCGCGTGGCCGAGGAAGACTATCGCCAGAGTACATATCCTATAGTTCCGCCAAGCAGCGGTGTAACAATCCCAACAACATCGGGTACAAAAATTACGGGGGTCGGGGAATTCGGTTCCTGTTCACTGGCTTCGAGCAATTCTTTGCCGAAATTGGAATTCGCCCGTCTGCTGCGCATACCCTTGACCGATACCCCGATAAGAACGGGAATTATGAGCCGGGAAATGTACGGTGGGCAACAAAGAAAGAGCAGGCTAACAATCGTCGCACATCAAATAGTCCTAACATAAACTCTTCTACGGGGCTTCGAGGCGTAACATTTGACAAGAGTCGGAATAAATTCGTTGCGCGTATTACGCTCCGGGGGCGAGAGCACCATATTGGTCGATTTTCAACTGCCAAAGAAGCTTCCGAGGCGTATTTGGAAAAGAAACAGGCGCAAGAATGACTGTTTGTTTCCTTGATTTCGAGACGCGGGGGACCGTTGATCTGCGCGAATACGGGCTGGCAAACTATCTTGACAGCCCTGACACGCAGTCCCTGATGCTCGGGTGGAGTCTGAACGAAAACCCCGTAAATCTATTTCAGAACCACGTTGATGGAAAGTTTTGCTCCGAACTTCGAGATGCAATCACGGACCCGCACGTAACCAAAATAGCTTATAATGCCCCCTTTGAACACGGCGTTCTAAAGAAGCTGTACGGGATCGATACGCCTCTCTCTTCGTGGGCCGATGTTCTAATCTGGGCCCGGCATTTGTCAGTTACGGGCAGCCTTGGGGATGTCGGCAAGGTCTTTGGATTGCCCGTAGATGAAATGAAAGACGCCGAGGGCGAGCGACTTATTAAGTTATTCTGCGAACCGGGCGTCGCCGCCCATGAAACCCCGCTGTTCGGAAAGATGCCTGCGTGGTTCCACGACGCCGATTCAGACCCCGAGGATTGGAATAAGTTTTGCGAATACTGCAAGCAGGACATAATTGCCGAGCGGTCGTTGTGGAAACGAATGCAGGCGTTTCCGTTGCCCGAAATGGAGCAGCGAGGCTGGGAGCTGGATCAAAGAATAAACGCCCGTGGACTTCCGATGGACATGGATTTGGTTGCGGGCAGCAAGGATGTCGCCGAACTCGTCAAGGCCGACCTCTGGGCGGAACTCAAGCAAATTACGGGCGTTGAGAATCCTAACAGTGGCCCACAAATGCTGGCGTGGCTCGAAACCCAAGGCTATACTTTCTCGGGCATTGGAAAGCCCTTCGTCAACCGCGCTCTTGCGGGCGAATGCGAATTAACTAATGCGGCGATTAAAGCCCTTAATCTCCGCAAACAATCGTCCAAGACCTCCGACGCCAAACTCCAGAAGATCGTGAATTCTGTTTCGGGCGACGGTCGGCTGAGACACCAATTCCTGTATATGGGTGCTCCGAGAACGGGACGCTGGTCGGGCGGCGGTGGCGAAGTCAAGAACGTTCAAATGCAAAACCTGCCCCGCCCGACAAGAGAAGTTTCAAAGAATCTCGATCTCGCGATCAATTTGCTCAAGAATCGAGATTACACGGGCATCGCAATGGAATTCTCTAGCCCGATGGACGTTGTTACAAGCACTTTGCGCTCGACAATCAAAGCGAGTCCGGGCAAGAAGCTTCTCGTCTGCGATCTGAACGCCGTGGAATTCCGGGCGCTCGGCTGGATTACCCGCTGCGAAAGCATCCAATCCGTTTTCCGTACAGGCCGCGATCCATACAAAGACTTTGGGGCCGATCTATTCCAGAAACCATACGAGGAAATAACAAAAGAAGAACGGCAGAATGCCAAGCCTGGAGTTCTCGGCGGCGGGTATCAGCTTTCGGGCGGCGAAGAATTCATCAACGACGCCGGGGATAAAGTCTTCTCGGGGCTGATGGGGTACGCCCGAAGCCTGCAAATCGAAATCGATCACGATCTGGCCCACGATTCAATCGCCGCATTCCGGGCGAAATACTGGGAGGTGCCCGAAGCTTGGAAGGAAATCGAAGCCGCTGCTCTTGAAGCCGTCCGTCATCCGGGAAAAATCGTGGAGTACAACGCCTTCGCTTTCGAGTGCTTCGGAACCAAACTCCTGCGGTTGATGCTGCCTTCGGGTCGCGGACTACATTACATTCGCCCGAAGATCGAGAAAGACGAAAAGTTCAACAAAGACGGGATCACCTACGAGGGTCGCCTGCAATCCAAGAAAGCCATTGGCCGGATTAAGATTTATGGAGGGAAATTTGTTGAGAACATGTGCCAAGCCTTTTCTCGGGATTTGCTTCTTCACGGGATGTTTGAAGCAGAGAAAGCTAATTTGACTATCGTAGCCCATACCCATGACGAATTAGTATGTGAAGTGGATGTAGATTCAAGGTTATCCCTTGATGACCTTCGGGCGGCCATGATAAAATGCCCAGAATGGTCCCCTGGATTGGTACTAGATGCTGAAGGATATGAAACTACAAAATGCTACCGAAAAGACTGACCCCCGCTGGACTCTCGCTTACAGCAACGGAGCCCAACGTAGAAAACTAGGGCGGTGCGCCGTCGTAGACGCCCGGTTCGGATCGTGCCGCGTAATAAAATCATTTCCAGGTAAAGGCGGAAGAACCTACCTTCAGTGCGATTGTGGGACGGAATTCGATGTAACTACCCGACAAGTTTGGCGTGGGCAAGTGACTAGATGCGCTAGTTGCGGACATGCCGAAAGCAACCGAAAGACTGCACAAAACCAAGGCATAGATGTAATCCCTGATCCGAAGCTTCGCAGTCTGTGGTTGCATCGCCGGACAGGTATGATCTCCCGCTGCTACAATCCCGAGTCAAAAGCCTACAAGAATTACGGTGGGCGCGGGATAACGGTCTACGGCTCTTGGATCGAAAACCGCATAGAATGGCTCAAGTACGTTGTGACGCTGCCTAATTGGGATGATCTCAGTCTTGAAATTGATCGCGAGAATAACGACGGGAACTACGAACCGGGAAATCTCCGCATGGTTACCCGAAAGGTGAATTGCAACAATCGACGGGTTGCCCGAAAAAACCAGTTGACTTCCGGGCTTCGCCCGTGATACGGTTAATGAACGTCTGGAACACGGGCGGCCTGATTGACGGCCTCTTTCGGGTCGCCCGCAATAAGGAGAAAACATGGATTACGATCAGTATAGCGACAAGAATTTCGTCAATCGAAAACTCAAGCCCTTCAATTTGCAGGAAGCTTTAGCGGGCAAGCCCGTGGTCGATGGCCTAGGAAATCCCGTGGTCAATTTCCACTATTTCAAGGGATCGCAGAGCACGCAAAAGTTATATGGTTTGGATAATACGGGCGAGATCAATTCCTGCGGGGACGATGGGCAGTTCTTTGAGGGTGACAAAAGCCCGTCAAAATACGACCTCTTCATGGCCTCTGAGAAGAAAGAAGGCTGGATCGCTATCGGGCGAATGACGCAGCCCTCTGCAACCGTGGCTTTTTGCACTCACGTGTGGGCAACCAAGGAGCAGGCCGAGGCTGCATATATGCCCGAAGGTTTTCCGTTTTCCGTACAGAAAATCACTTGGGAAGAATAGCTTGACAGCTCGCCCGAGAGTTTGGTAGACTGTTTTCGGGCGTCGGGCTTGCTAGCCGTTGATCGTCCGTTCGTCCATTTATAGGAGTTTCGATGTTCATCGTCTACGATCAGACTTGGAAGCGCCATTTGGTTTACGGGCGACTTGCGGGCGATAAATCCGGCCCGAAGGTTTTGCTTTTGACAGGGGCGCAAGAGGCTGTGTCCGTTTTCCGTACTCGGAAATCCGCCGAACAAGCTATAGAAAACACCCGAAAACACGGGTGTTATGCTTGGTCCAACAACATCTACGTTCTTCTGCCCGTGAAACTCGAAAGGAAAAAGTAATGCCCGAAAATGAAAACATCCCGCCCGTCTCTGCGGGCCTCAAGACTTCCGAAGAAATTGGCGAGCTTGCTAAGGCTCTCGCCGACGCCCGCAAAGATTATAAACCCGTCCTCAAAGACGCCAACAATCCCTTCTTCAAATCCAAGTATGCCGATCTTGCGGGCGTTATTGAGGCCACGAGCGACGCCTTGTCCAAGAACGGGCTTGCCGTAATCCAATCTCCGAGGCTCGGGTTGAACCGAATCGCGGTCACAACCTTGCTTGCGCATTCTTCTGGGCAATGGTTGCGCGATGATCTCGAACTTCCGATGTCCAAGTTCGATGCCCAAGGTGCGGGCAGCGCGATCACCTACGCTCGGCGCTACGCTTATCAGGCAATTGTCGGGGTGGCCGCTGAAGATGATGACGGGAATTCTGCTTCGGGCAAGTTTGAGAAGCAGGGCGATAACTTTGTCCGCAAAACGGATTCGCCCGTTACTGCTGGACAGGGTGTCAACGTCCCTAATCTGCCAGTAGCGCCCGTAACCGTTGGCAAGTTGCCCGAGCTTCAGAAGCCCGTCGCCCGTAAGAAGAAAGAATCTGTTACTGATGCGGGCAAGCCTTGGGGCGGAGAGTTTTCAATCAAGACGGATGAAAGTGCCAAGATTCCTGCATTCAACGCCATAACGCCCGAGAATCCGATTACTGACGCCGACGTTATCTTTCCGGGCGACCCCGAACCGACGCCCGAAGTCCAGAAAACGGACAGGCTCGCTACTGACGACGAGCGTAAGGCTTTCATGGCCCGGTTAATCAAGCTGAAGGACAAAGGATTTACGGGCATCCGTGAGTATTTGCTGAAGGAATCGGGCGTTCAGATAACGAACGACATTCCAGTTCAGAAAATGAACGAGTTGGTCGCCCGATTAGAAGTTGCGGAATCAGAAGGCAAGCTGAAGGAGTTGCTCGGAGGAAAATAATGGTCGTCCTCGCAAATGGCGGGCTACTCGGGCATCCGGATTCGTTCTGCTTCTATTGCGGGCGAGCGGTTCGGGTTTGGAAGTATCAAATTCATACACAAAAACCGCCCGATTCCCATACTTGGGACCATGTAATCCCTAAGAGCAAGGGCGGGACCAAGAAAGTTACCGCCTGCCACGGATGCAACGACGAGAAACGGGACATGACGCTCGATGAATACCGCTTGATTCGGGCGTTCAGGGCTGGTATAGTTCAGTTGCCCGAATACAAGTTCGCGGCAGAACAGAGAATCTAGTACGGAAAACGGAGGAGAGATGAAGATCAAAGTTGAAGTTACGGAAAGAAACATTCGGCTCGGGAAAAATCATGCAAGCAACGTTTTCAATTGCCCATTAGCCCGCGCCTTAAAAAGGACGCTGAGGAAACGTTTCTATAGCACAGGCTGGGCCGGATTCACGACTACAGACGGGTATAGAGTAGAATTTCCCTTGAAAGCAAAACTGTTTCAAGATCGTCTGTTTGATGGCAAGCCCGTAAAACCGTTCTCGTTCACAATCTCGTTGCCCGCAAAAACCCGATGATCTACTACAAATTACTCTGGCTAGCAGCGTGTCTTGTCGGGCTAGCGCACTTGCTGCTGTTCGCGTTTACCGCCAGTCTTCCGAGCTTGCTCGCAATGATTGTCTGCGGGCTAGCTTGCGCGATAACTTATAATCAGGCTTGGAAATAGGAGAGAATATGTCAAAATCAGTGAACAAAGTAACTCTGCTCGGAAATCTCGGGAAAGACCCAGAAGTTAAGTTTACGCCTTCGGGCACCGCCGTTGCTAAACTGACGCTCGCGACCGAAGACCGATCGAAAGACAAGGACGGAAACTGGACTGAGAAGACCGAATGGCACAACGTCGTTCTTTGGGCCAAGCTCGCGGAGATCGCGGGCGAATATCTCAAGAAGGGCGGAAAGGTTTATATCGAGGGTCGCCTGCAAACCCGATCCTGGGATGACAAGACTTCGGGCCAGAAGAAGTACATGACGGAAGTTATCGGGCAAGAATTGGTGCTGCTTGGGTCTGTACAGAAAACGGATAATCGGGCTTCGAGAGGTACGGGCCAAGGTTTGGTTCAAGGTCGCCCGCAAACCAACCAAGTCGCAGACGAAGATATTCCATTCTAGGAGGAAATGTGCTCCAGCAATTACCGGGCGGTTTGTGCTTTGCCCACGGGCCTTACGAAGACGGGTTTTCTTGCCCGCGATGGCCGAAGTGTGTGACCGATCCGTCGAAAGACGAATACTTTGCGTTGGCCGCCCGTAGGAAGAAAAACAATGCTTGTCTTCGGGCGGCGGAAATCCTTGAAGAAGCGGACATGCTGGATACGACCGTTCAGATGCTTCGTTCAGTCGCCGAAGCTTACAAGTAGTCTCAAAACGTCGTTGATTAGGAGGAAGTAATGGCGGGCGACCCGATCTTTGATCGCAGTCTACACGAAAAGTCAATAACACCCACATGGAAATTCCTTCTGCTATTCTGCATGTTCTGGAAATACAGGCTAATTGCTCCGGGCGTGCTGGTGAGACGGTAGATGCTCGATAAACAGGAGTTCTCACTCTACAACGGGGAAGTCGTTCTCTCGGTCAATGAAAAGGCGCATACGAGTCAAGTTTCCGAGCTAGGATGCAAGCCTTTCAAAATTCCGCACGTCACAACGGTTCTCAATAGTCTCGCCAAGCCTGCAATCGCACCCTGGTCAATCGGGGTCTGTTGTGATTACATTTACGATAACGTCAAGCTGTTGATGGCGGGCGACAGCTTCTCGGTTGAAGCGATTTTCAAGATTATTGAGCAAGCCCGCCAAGCCCCCGAGTACGAGCGTCAGAAGGCCGCTGATATCGGAACCGCCGCGCACGACTGGTTGGAATCTTATTGGCTTTCGGTTGTACAGAAAACGGATTCTCCGCAATTGCCCGAAGAAGGGCCCGTTAGAAACTGCGTAGACGCCGCTATGACCTGGATCAAAGATCACGACATGAGGCCAATCCTGTTCGAGCGCCCGTTTTATTCTCGCTTGCATAAATTTACGGGCAAGGAGGATTTTGTCGGTCTTGTGGACGGCGAACTCGCGATCATAGACTACAAAAGTTCGAAGTCGATTTACCCAGAGACGGCTCTCCAGACCGCCGCCTACGCCAAGATGTACGAGGAAGAATTCGGGGTTAGGATCGCCCGTAGGTGGGCCTTGAAACTCGGGAAGTTTGACGGCAAGGTCGATCCCAAGCCCTACCCCCCGAACTCGCTCGAAACCGATTACGATTCGTTTCTTGCGGTCTTCAAAATCTATGATAGACTCAAGCATCTCAGGCGGAAGCCGAAGCCCGAGAAGCAAGATTTCTTGGAGGGATTGTGAAGCGAGCTTATTGCGGGCGACGCGGCCCCGCTAAGAAACAAGCCGAGCATATTTGCATATCCAAGGTTGGACATTCGGGCCGTTGTCTTTGCAGTTGTGGGGTACGGTTCAAATCCACAAGAAGGTATAAAGCCCGCATCTTTGAATTGCTCTTGTTGCCCGCAGACTATCAAGTTCGGAAAACGGAGTAGGAATGCTCGAACAAATGACAGATATCGCCCGAACCTTACACGCCATTGATTTCACCTTGGGGTTGATCTGTATCGTGCTGATGGTGCTAACTGTTGTTTTCATGCTCAAAAGGACGCACTGATGCTTAACGGGCAAGACAAAGCTTTTTACCAACCCTGGAACGAGGAAGAATTCCAGTCCGATCTGTTTGTACGGAAAATGAATCAGTCCGAGAAATTCCTATACCGTACTCTTTTGCAAGCCGCGTTTTTTCACAGCACTCGCCCGTATCTGCCCAAGGACGACGATATTCTCTGGATGCTCGCAGACTGTGATACCAAAGAATTCTGGATGTCTAACAAAGATAAGGTAGTTGCTCGATTCTACACGGAAATTGTGGACGGGCAAGAAATGCTGGCCCACGGACGGGTGATGAGGGATTGGCAGCGTATACTAGACAAACGCGAAGCATTAGCTGAGCGGGGGCGTAGCGGCGGCTTAGCAAAAGCTAAGCGCCAGCTTACCAAGGAAGTAAAGCAAGTAAGTAAAGTAAGTGAAGTAGAGGTAAGGGAAGAAAACCCTTTTTCCTGCCTCGGAGAACTGAATGTCAATCAAGAAGAAAATTCATAAGACTTGCCTGCTGGTTCTTGGCACCAATCCAGAGCCCGAACAATGGGATGTCTGGAAGCAGGTTATGCAACTATCCGAGGTCTTTGGCGAGCGGAAGCTCCAAGAGGCTTTTGACGAATGGGCGGATACCCGTAAAGGCGATCTGTTCAAGAAAGGTCCGTTAACCGAATTCCTGAAGATTGCCCCAGGGTTGTGTACGGGCATTATCCAACTCAAGCCCAAAGGCGATCTGTTTTCTTTGCTTAACGACTTAGCCGCTATATCAGACAACCAAGTTCTGTTCAATCGAGATCAGCAAGCAGCTATCGGGCGACTTATGGCTACCCACTCGCCCGCAGACATCAAATCCGCCTTCTCCGAGTTCTGGGGGAACATTTCGGGCGACGATTTCCTTGTCCGTCAGGCGGCCAAGACGTTTACCGAGGCTGCCGAGCAACTTTTGTTTGTTCGGGCGAAACGAGCCGAGGACGCCCGAAAGACCGAGGAGCTTATTCGGGTCAGTACGGAAAAAGAACGAGCTAAGGCGGTTCAGGAAGCAGTAAATTTCCTTGCGGAAGTGGAAAAAGAAGCCGATCTTGTCGAAGATACGCTGCCAGATGAAACAGGAACCTTACAATAACGATTTTCTAAGACGAGGCTAAAGGCTTCTCGGGCGAGGGTAAGGGTTAGGGTGGTTTCGGGCCTCGAAGCCCGCAAATCGAACGCTAGGATAGAACTTTAGTAACATCGGAGGTAGTACAGAAAATGGATAACCAGCTCCCGCCTTGCAGACTATTCGGGAATTGCCCGCTATGCAACGCTGAATACGAAGCCCGTAAGTCCGCCCCATTGCCTGCGGGCCTAACCGTGGGCATATACCCCAAAGTATTTAAATTCAAGATACCTTGGTATCATCGGGCGTGGGCTTGGTTTCGGGCGGGCTGGAAAGAATACCAGCAATATCTGCAAGGCGGTCGCCCGTGATCTACCACGGTCACTTTACCCATCCGGACCTTTGGCTCATGTGGGCGGTCGTGGTATTGACGCCCGTAAACACTTTGGGTATTCTGTATCTGCTTTGGAGGCGCGGGCGATGATTAAGCGAGAGCCGTACGGAGTTTCGAGCAACGAAGTCGCGGAATTTGTACGCGAGCGTCGTCTGTACCTGAACGCTTTGCGTGAAGCTATCACGTGGACAGAAGAGGCGGATAACGATTTCAGGAGTGGTGAGGAGTTGGACAAGGCTGTTTATTACAAGAACCTGATGAATGCCAGCTATAATCGGGCTAATAATGCGGGTTACCGAACTCACGCACTTGTTGCGGAAGTTAAAGCTCTCCGTTCTGGGCAAGGTGTAACGTACGGGCGTGAGGAGGATGACCCCACCCGAGACGATTTTGCTGTTCGTATCTGTACGGAAAACGGATAATGCCCGAAACTAGCCTACAGGAACTCAAGCAAGCCGAGGATTTGGGGCGGAAACTGAACCCGCATCCCGAAGGCTCGTACGCTTGGTACGGGTGGTCGATGGAATTCACGATAGATAACGGGCGAGTGCTTGCTAAACCAGATTCGGTTAGTGAGCAAAACAGCTTTAGTGATTTTGATTGGGATGCCTTCGGGCAACTCAGGAAAGACCCCAAATACTGATGCCCGAAGAATCTCTTCAATCTCTGAAGCAGCACCCGAAGATATTAGACTTGTATCGGGCGAAGCTGTCTTTGAAGCAGGACGGCAAGAGATGGCGCGGGCTTTGTATTTGGCATGCCGATTCGCACGCAGGAAATTTCGACGTGTTTCAGCACCAAGGAACGTGGATTCATAAATGTCTTTCGTGTGGTATCTCGGGCAGCATCTTGGATTTAATCCAGAAAACGGACAACTGTGACTTGCGGGCGGCGGTCAAGATTGTCCGCGAATATTGTTCTGATTTTGCGAACGCCCGTACCCAAGTTGAGAACGTATTTCGCCCGCTAGGAGTTCCAGATGCCCCAAAGAAAACATACCCCGCAGACGGTTACAAAGCCTACGAGCAAGCCTTCCAAAATTCGCAAGCCGCGCAGCAATTCATTCTCGGCAGAGGAATTACGGTGGAAACAGCTAAACGATTACGAGTTGGTTTTCGCCAAGATATTGGTAGGCAAGCGGGGGACGGAAGCCCGCTAGCAGACAAAGGCTGGATTTCTTTTCCGTATTTCCGAGACGGCCAAGTTGCGCTAATTAAGTATCGTTCTATAATCGCCAAGAAAACAGAAGTCAATGGCAAGAAATTCTCAGGTATTATTCGACAAGCGGGCATGGATACGCTCATGTTCAACACCCAAACGGTGGATATGATGGAGCCTGTTTTCCTAGTAGAAGGGGAGCCCGATACTTGTATTTTCGAACAAGCTGGATTTAAGGCAGTCGGAATTCCGATGGCGGAATATCAATGCACGCCCGAAGACAAGGATTTATTGTTGTCCGCCGAATCCGTCATCCTTGCGGGCGATAACGACGATGCGGGCAAGAAGGCTATGCAGAAGCTTTGGGCCGAGATGAAAGAGCGAACGTACTTGCTCCGATGGCCCGAGGGTGTGAAAGACGCGAATCAATTCTTTCTGGAAACTTGCGGGCGATCAGAATCCGTTTTCCGTACAAAGATCGAAGCCCTTGTCCAAGAAGCCAAAGTTCGCCCGATGGCGGGGATTTACAGCTTGCAAGAATCCCTGATGAACAGCACGGAAGAAAACGTTAAGGACGATCCAAACCGCTTTCGCTTCTCGATCCCGAGCGTTGACCGAATGGCGATCTTGTCGCCCGGATCAGTAATCGGCGTGGTCGCGACTTCTACCGGGCAAGGAAAAACAACTTTCGTCCTGCAAGAAACTTTGGAGGCCGCCCGCAAGCACGGCGAAGTCATACTCAACTACCAAGCCGAACTAACCATCGAGCAAATTTCCCGAATTGTTACCGCCCACGTTCTGCGAAAGCATCGTCTTGAACTCACTCCCGATGACATGAAATCAGCGGCTCACGCCCTCGCTGGGGCGAAATACTACGTCGGGCGAAACGCAGCATTGACTACGATCACGCCCGTACTCGATTTGATGGAAGCCGCTATTCGCCGCTTGTCTCCAACGGTCGCGGTGCTCGATAATATCCACTACCTTGTCCGTAACGAGCAAGATCAAGTCAAGGCGATGGAAAACGCGATGCAGCGCGTTAAATCTATGGCCGTTCTTTACGGGCTAAAATTCTTTGTCCTCGGGGCCCCCAAGAAAGCCGAATCCACGGCCAAAGGCAAGCAGTTGCATGTTACGGACGTTCGTGGTAGCGTAGCATTTGGAGACGATTCGGACGCCGTATTTACGATCCATCGGGATATGCTGACGAACTCCGATGACCGGAAGAACGACTATAGCCCGCAGACAAAGCTGAGGCTCGTAAAGGTCAGAGACAAGGGTCCGGGCGACGCCGAAGTTGATTTACTCTTTTTGGGCGAGATTGCTTCCTTCGTGGAGATCGCCCGATTAAACGAACCAGAGTTATTTGGAGATCACCGATGAGCGAACCGACCGTCTATTACTCGCCCGAAACTCTTGAAGCTTTGCGGGCGAACACTCAAATGTCTGAGGGAACTTGGCACAAAATTATGAATCCGCTTTGTGGGGCGTGCGCCTACGAGCGCGGGCTGGAATTTGTACGGAAAATGAACAACTCGTCGCCCGAAGAGAAGCAAGGTCTTGACAAAGAATCTTAAAGCATGGTAGGATGTAGGAGGATTACGGGCGATGAAAAATTGGATTGATAAATGGTTCTGGTCTTCTTTGTTGGGCGGATTGTTCATTTGCGTAGTAGCCTTGAGCAATTTGATACTTTCGGGCGATACGGGAATTTTGGATCATTTCCTTGAAATTCTCATTCTCCCGTTTCTGTTTAGCACGCTGTTCGCGCTGATTGCTATTATTTGTACGGAAAAAGGATAATGCCCGAAGAAATCAAAGCCGTTATCGGGCAGTACAGCGACTACTTCTCTAGTTGGTGGGGATACGAGGACGGAACCATGCTTGACTTGGGCGACCCTCGCGGGTATATGTGGATCAAGGTTGACGGTAAGACGGTTCCAGATCACGAAACGGTACGGAGGATGGCAGATGCAAGAAATTGAACCCGTATCGCCCGAAGCCCGCAAGAAGCAGGAGCTACTCCTAGAAAAAGTAGACGCCTTGCTTGATGAAACTCGTCTCGGGCAAGAAAAACTTCATCGGAACTTCATCCAGATTGGGATCGCTTTGCTCGAAGTTGACCGCTCAAAAGCTTGGACGCTCCGAAGTCATTCAAGCGACGGCTACATCAAGTCCTGCGAGGCCCGATTCGGAAAAGGAAGAACTGCGCTTTACGGCTTCAAGTCGGTTGCCGAGAACCTTCTCCCGCACTTGCCCGAACAGAAATTGCTGGAAATGGGGATTTCAAAAGCGCAGCCTTTAGCCCAATATACGAAGAGGTCGGGGGGTAAAATCCCGGAAGACCTTGTATCTAAGGCGATTGATCCGAAGGTCGGAGTCGAAGAATTTAGGGCAAGCATCGCCGAGACGTTGCATGAGAAGCCGGAATCTGGAAAGTGGTTCGAGTTCTTGTCGGGCTTCTATGTCACGCCCGAAGAGAAGGCGGAATTAGAACGGGCGATCCAGTCAGCCAAGGCCCAGATAGAGTTGCCCGAAAACTGTTCGGAATGGTTGGAACGGAAATTGGTCGCGCAAGCAATGGCCGCTGAGTGTTTGTCAAGTTGGGGAGCGTAAAAGGAGGGGAATATGGCAGAAAGTTCGTCTAGTTCAAGCGGCATTGGCTTTTCCGGGCTACTTGGGATCGCGTTCATCGTGCTCAAGCTGACCCACGTAATCAATTGGTCTTGGTGGTACGTCACTCTGCCGCTGTGGGGCGGGTTAGCGTTACTCTTGGGTTTCCTTTTGGTATTGGGGTTGTTTGCGCTAATCGCGGCCTTGTTCGGAATATGAACGCCCGAAACACTGTTTGGGTTGAGCGAGTCAATGGGTCCATAATCCGGATTTTCAGATCGACTCACGGGCAGGATTGGTCTCGGGCGATGGAAGCCCGAACTCTAGAAACTTGCCCGAAAAAAGATGCCGTGAGTGCGATTCGCTCGCAAATCTGGAAGCGGTGCTCGGGCAAGTGCGAGTGGTGCGGAAAACGGATTAAGGAATCCGGCCCGTTATTTGCCCGAATGAATATGCACGAAGTAATCCCGAAAGGCAACGGCGGCGAAGTCAGCTTGACAAACTCTGTGGGTATTTGCTATGATTGCCACTTCAATAGCCCGAAAGCCCACGGGGATCGAAAACCTCAATGGACAAAGGAGTTGGAATAATGGTTTATCCAAGATTTCAAATTTGAAATTGCGGGCCATTCGGATCAAGATATGATGTGGTTTGAACCCGGCCCGAGCGAATGCGGGTATATTACTGATGGGGTTTGTTTCGGGCACGATGATTCAGCGGGGTACGTAATGGACTTTTCCGATCTTCAAAAATGCTATTTCGCCGCCTTGGAAACCCGTCGTCGTATTGAAGATGGCGACGATACGGAAAACGAATCGCCCGAAGGAGAGTAAACTTGCCAAGAGTCGAAGTTTTAGTAAAGCTAAAAGACGGCCAAAACATCTTGCTAACCGAAGGCGACCTGATCCAAAAGACGGTTGTCATCGAGTGTTGCAGCCAACGCTGTGCTTCTAGACACGGGCAAGAATTGCCGCAGGAAGTTTCTCTGATTGACGGGCGGCCGATGCCCGCAGAAGGCCGTCAATGGCTGTCTTTGATCTTGCCCGAAACCAGCCCGCAGTATACACCAATGCCGCCGAATTTCTGTAGCCCGAGTTGCGTTCGGGACTTTCTTTCGTATCAGTACATCGCTCCTAGTTCTGCGGGCGTCGAGGAAGTACAGAAAACGGATTTTCCGAAGCCCGACTATCAAGACCCAAAGCCCGATTATTTAGGAGTGAAAGTTGAATCGTTCTCGCACCCCGTAATAGAACCAACAGTTATCGGGCAAGCAGACGGAGCAGGAGAATAGCTTGCCGATCTTCACATTATTTTGCCCGAACTGTAACAAGGAAGTCGATAGGCTGATCTTGAAGATCACTACGACTCGGACTCCGCAGTTTTGTGATTGCGGGCATCAAATGGATCGAGTGCCCGAAGTTCCAGGAAGATTTGTTCGCGGGCAAGGTTCGTGGAGTTCGCCCGCATCGAAAGGATAGTGCGTGGAAAAAGCGACCGAACTCGAATATCTGCAATATTTCTATTCGGCTGCGGGCGATTGTTTCGGGCCTGCCGACGACGATATTTACGACGCCATCAAAAGAAATTTCAAGAAGTGGAAGGGCAAGGCGTTGCCTGAAGGATACAGCGATCCAGATTTTCCCGAGGAAGAATAAATGCCCGTAATCTTGCTAGTTGCTGGACTCGCTGTCGGCTGGGTTCTTACGGGCGTCTTGTACGTTTTCCGTACTCGCGGGCTTCGGGAAACCATCGGGTATCTCGAAGTTGCCCGAGAAGAACTTATGCAATCGGCCTTGGACGCCGAAAAACGAGCGGGCGTCGCCGAGACCGAAAGCCAGTACATGAAGCTGACGCTCGCAAACGTATTACAGAGGCCCGCAGTAGCAGTAATGACCGACGAAAATATCCAGCAGTTAGGGGCGATCATAGAATCCGTTATGAAAGCCCCAGATAAGTTGAATTAGGAGGAAAGATGTTTTATCAGAAAACCATCCGGGATTTACGGGCGGCCAACCTTAGTCTGGCTAACTCCCGAGACCGAGCATTGTCCGAACTATCAATCCTCCAAGACGCCTTCCGCCGGGGAGTTCAGATAACAGACGAACTCAAGGAGCAGATTGCGAGCCTAGAAGCCCGAAATGAAAAACTGAATTCTTCGCTGTTATCCGCCGAGGACAAGTACGACAGGCTTGCGGGCAAGTACGACAATCTGTCGAATCGGCACGACATGCTGGACTCGGTTCTTCGGCAACTGCGGATTTCTATTAAATTGCCTGCGGGGAAGAAATAATGTTTTGGTGGAATGAAATTAAAGCTTTGCGAGGTGACTTAGCTCGGGCACGCGAGCGTCGAGACACGTATTACGGATATTGGCAACAAGTCGCTGCTCAACTAAAACAAGCAGAATCCGACCTCGAAGTTGCCCGAAAGAAGAACGACGATCTCGACCAGAGAGGGCGGAACTTCGCCCGACAAGCGGATGATCTAGAGTTTCAGAAGCGAACGCTGGAAAGTGTCTTGGAGCAGTTGCAAATTCCCGTCAAATTACCTAGGCCCGGAAGAGTTAAGTTGACAAAGTAACTGAGAACTGCTAATATGCCCAAGACTGAAGATCAAAAGCGAGATGCTTACTACCATAAGAAGTACGGTGTCGGGCTGGATTGGTACAATGCGAGGTTTGCCGAGCAAGGCGGGTGTTGCGGAATCTGTCGTCGCCCGCAAGAACATTTTACGAAGCGGTTCGCTGTAGATCACGATCACGGATGGAAGAAAGTTAAAGTAATCGCGACTTTGATCGCTGATATTTGGTTTGCTTATGCGGATTATCTCGGGCAGAAGTGGGAGCAAGAAACTTACAAGAAGGCGGAGTCGGTACGGAAAGTGAAGCTGGCACTCAAGAAAATGTCCTGCCGAGGATTGCTTTGCCCGGGGTGCAATCGCGGACTTCGGTATTACGCCGACGACCCGACGAGGCTCGCAAACGCCGCTGAGTACCTGAAGAGACATCAAAATGCTCGATAACTATCTCAAGTGGTTCAAAGCTCACGAATTTCTTGCAATCGCTTTGATTATAGTTGTTCCCGTCGCCCTGCTCGGTAACAAGGCCCTGAACAAAGATTACGACGCGGCGGTCGCCCGAGAGAAATCCGCCGAACAAACTTTACAGACCCAGAAAGAACAGAACGACAAGCTAGCGATCCAGAACCAGCAGGCACAGCAGCAGTACCAGGTTCTTCTCGGGCAAGTCTCTGCGGATAACAAGAAGCTGACCGCCGAAATGCTTCAGCTTTCACAAACGCTCGCCGCCCGACAAAAACAGGACGCCGCGCTCCCGTTGCCCGAATTGGCGTCCCGCTGGGAATTCTTAATTGGAACTTCAGGAATCTCAAGTACGGAAAACGGACTTCAAGCTTCCCCCGATGCGGCGCGGGCGACGGTTTCAAACCTGGAATCGTTGCCCGTACTCAAACAGCAACTTGCGGATGAAACTACTTTAGCGGGCGACAAAGACAAGCAAATTACGAGCCTCGGGCAAGTCGTTGGTGGGCAGAATACTGAAATTGCGGGCCTGAATATTCAATTATCGGACGCGAGCAAAGCGTGTCAGGCGCAAGTCGCGGTCGCCCGAAAGTCAAAGTGGCGCTGGTTTAAGTTCGGATTTGTAACAGGATTCGTGACGGGCGTTGCGACCGGACATTATTTATGATTTACAAAATACCAGTCATCGGTTACGTGGTCTCTTTTGTCGAATATCAGCGGGCAAATCGCGCCTATTGGAAAGTGGCGGATAAAGGCCCTGAATTTCCAGAGTACAACAAAGCGTACGCCGCAACCTGGGTCGCTTTCGATCATACTTTTGAAGCCTTCTGTTGGACGAGCGGATTTTTAATACTCGCCGCGATAGTTGGCGGAATGGTGTTTCTCCCGTGCATCTAGAAAGAGGAGTCTTTCCGCAAGATTTGGTCAGAGGGAAGAACACCCCGAAAGCAGAAGACGAGGTTGAAAAGGAACTGATGCGGATTTATCGGATCGCCCCAGTAGCGTTCTCTGGGGCCGATATGACGGGCTTTACAATCGGGGTAAAGCAGGAAGAGATTCTCTGCATTATACAGAAAACAGATTACGAGAAATTGCCCGAGGAATCAAGGCCAACACTGATAATGCGGTACATTTTCAAAACTCCCGAGGAACAAGAAGCATTCAGCCTCGGGTCTCGTATTGAGGTCGTCACGGGCTTCGAGCCTTTTGCTACGATGGTTTATGGAAGCCCGCAATCTTTTGGGGCATACGATGAAAAGACCGGGCAGTACGTTTCGGAGGTTGGTAATTAATGATCCTAGAAATCGGGTATCTGACGCCGCAGCGGTATACAGATGAAATCAATATACTCAAACGCATCCAGGGCGGGTGTACGCAAATAATTGCGGAAATTTCTCCCGCCGACAGGTCGTTCTTCGAAAACGAGGGATTTTTCGTCGGCGGGACAGTTTCTCCCAAAACCGGGCCCATCCGTCTCATCGTCAAGAAGAATCTTCGAATAGACATCAGCGAGCCGTTGTGTACGGAAAATGAATTAACTATCGCGGAATCTGAGTTCCTGAAGATGCTAGCGGCCCGCTATCCTACACCGTATGCGCCTTGCATTGGTTTGTCGCCCGACTGGAGGACGATAGCCCGAGAATGGTATGAGGGACCTTATAAGCGGGCAATGCAAGAAGTCGGAGATCGAATTGCCCGCAGCGGTGGAGAAAGCCAACTAACAATGGTCGGCAATTTCGAGGGGTCCCCAGACGGAACGGACACGTGGAAAATATGAAAGTCTACGTCGTAATGTCGGGTTTCTATGACCAATACGGTCTCAGTCAAGTCTTCGGGACCCGAGAATCGGCTGAGAAATACATCCAGCGGCACGTTAAAGGCGCATCTTCTTGGGCGGACGAGGTGCAGCCCGGATTCTATCACACGATAGAGGCTGTAGTCGGAACCGAATCCCAAGAATCAGAGTTGGTTTATTTATGACATTTATAACAAACGCTAGCATCAAATATCCCTCGGGCGATGTCCGAGTTGCCTTCGACAGGGAATTGGAAGTGACGGTTGATACCCTATTGGAGAAGCAAGACATCATTCGGATGGCTGCACAAATTCTGGCGGGAGTTGCGAAATCCGATCAAATCCAGATTCGGGTATCGGCTGGCGATTTGCTGGCTGTTTTGGACCCTCATGCGGAAAAGGAGCAAGAAGCCTGAGATGCCCGAGATATATTGGTATACGAAAGAAGACATTGATCGTCTCGGTAGACGTATATGTCCGAAGTGTGGTAAAATATACCGTGAGTGCAAATGTTCCGATGAAGAAACCTGAGATCAAAATTCCGTGACGGGGCGTGTCTAGACGAGACTACACTAGACAGGACGTGACAAGACATGACAAGAACTTTGATTTTTGCTAGACTAGACATGATTCGACCCGACGAGACCGGACAAGACGAGAAAGGCCAAAAGTGAACAGCGAAGCGACGACCTTAAATCATCTGACCGAAATTGAAACCATGCTCCAAGACTACGAACCTATAGTCAAGCAGAGCATGTTGATTGACGGACAGGCTCGGTATGTAACTTGGGATTTCCGCAAAACCGCGCACGAAACTATTGAGCTTCTTCAGATCACCGATATTCAGTTCGGGCACAAACAGTGCGACGAACAGAAATTGCACGAATACTTGTCGTGGGTCTTGGCCGCCGATAATCGCTACATTCTGCTTGTTGGCGATTTGATTGACGCGGGGCACCAATTGTCCAAGGGAAGTTGCTTCGAGCAGATTGGCGATCCGCAGACCGAAGTTTGGCGGCTTGTAGAAATTCTCGCCCCGCTTCGGCACCGCATTCTTGGGTATGTCGGCGGCAATCATGAGCGGCGTACGATCCCGACCTTCGGAGATGCTGGGAAGAACATCGCATCCATTTTGCGGATTCCGTACAGCCCTGGCAAGCAGCACATCGACATCTTGTTCGGGGATCATAAACCGTTCAAGATCACTCTCTGGCATGGTGGGGGAAGCGGCGGGACAAAAGGCGCTATCGCTAACACGGTATACCGCCTGATGATGCAGGCGGACTCTCAACTGTACCTTCTTGGACACCTTCACCAAGCCGTTGTGTTGCCCGATGCTCGCGAAACCAGAGACGGGAAAGGCGGGATTAAAATCACTAAGATCATGGGCGCGATGGGCACATCGTTCTTAAAGCATTATGGGACGTACGCCGAAGTAATCATGGGAACCCGCCCGCAGACAATTATGATGGCTCGTGCTATAATCGAAAAGAACGGACATTGGGAGTTGACTTTACGCTAGACTCGTCACGACGCGACGCGACGTGACATGACTGGACAAGACATGACAAGAACCAATCATAGCGGATTCTTAAAGGGGCTGGAAGCTCAAGCCCAAAAGTTGATTCGGGAAGTGAAGCGGGAATCGGGGGTCAAAAAGCCCGGAGATAAGCCTTTGCTTATTGTACCGCCCGATCTCTCATTGCCCGAACGACAAACAATTTCTGGCGGGGCGAGATTAGTTCGCCCGCCAAACGATGTTTCGTGACCGGACTGGACACGACGCGATTAGACAGGACAGGATTTGACTAGACCGGACATGACAAGAACCAGATTGTACAAAAGCTAAATTCAACCGCTCAAGGAGAGCAAAATGAAAACAGCAAAAGTACGCCTGAAGTCAGCATCCCCGTATGCCCAAGGACGGCATTACGCAAACGAAGTTCCTAAGCTTAACAAGGAAGGCGCGGACGCCTACGAGCAGCGCACTTGGGTCAACCGCTTGCACACCACGACCGAAGGCAAGGTTTTGATTCCGCCCTTCGCGTTCAAGAACGCTTTAGATGATGCCGCCAAGTTCCTCGGCGAGCAGATTCCGGGCAAGGGAAAGTCAACGTACACAAAACATTTTCAGGCAGGCGTCATGGTGCTGGACCCGATGGTTCTCAAGACGCATAAGGACGATGTTCGCAAGGAAGCCCGATTCGTGCCCGCAGATGGCAAGCCCGGAAGCGGCAAGCGGGTTATGAAGTATTTCCCTGTGATCGACTCGTGGGAAGGTGAGGTCGAATTTCTCGTGCTAGACGATACAATCACGTTGCCCGTGTTGGAGCACCATTTGAAGCAAGCGGGGCAGTTCATCGGCCTCGGCGTATCTCGCCCGCGTAATCGTGGCGTATATGGGCGGTTCATCGTGGAAAAGGTGGAATGGAAGGATTCTGCAACAGTTTAAGCGAGACGGATCGGGACGCGGCATGGCTTGACTTGATTTGACACGATACGACTTGACGAGACTTGACACGAGGTTTTAATGGCTCTCAAAGAAGCTCTCACCCGTTTAGATAAATTGTTTGGGAAAGGCGTTGTCCTTCGCCTTGGAGACCACAAACCCGTTTCCGTTGAAAGTATAAGCACGGGCATCATGGGACTTGACAACGCCATCGGCATTGGCGGGCTTCCCAAAGGCCGAGTGGTAGAAATCATCGGGGCTGAATCGGGAGGCAAAACCACCCTCACTTTGTCCGTGATTGCAGAATGCCAAAAAGCAGGGGGTATCGCAGCTTTTATCGATGCCGAGCATAGTTTTGATCCAGTTTGGGCCAAGAAGCTGGGCGTGGATGTGGACAACCTGCTGGTTTCGCAGCCGGACTATGGCGAGCAGGCTCTCGAAATCGCGGAGAGTTTGATTCGGTCGGGCGATATAGGAATCGTTGTTGTTGATTCCGTAGCGGCTTTGACGCCAAAAAGCGAGATTGAAGGAGAATTCGGCGACTCGCAGATGGGTTTACAAGCCCGAATGATGTCGCAGGCAATGCGTAAGCTGACCTCCGCCACTCATAAATCCAACGCAATTCTGGTGATGATAAACCAAATTCGCGAGAAGATTGGCGTTTTTTACGGGTCTAATGAAACAACTCCTGGTGGGCGGGCCCTACGTTTTTATTCAAGTGTCCGCCTAGACGTACGTCGAGCGTCCACGCTGAAAGATGGGGAAGAACCAAGGGGCATTCGCGTCAAGGTTAAGGTAATCAAGAATAAGTGTTCGGCTCCGTTTAAGACGGCAGAATTCGATCTGATTTTCGGGCGCGGAATTGACAAAGAAGGCGATCTCGTTGATCTCTGTACGGAAAACGGAGTGATTTCTAAGAGCGGGGCGTGGTTCGTCACCGAGGGCGGTAGGAAGTTTCAGGGTAGGGATGCCGTGGTTCAGGCGTTTCGCGATGATTCGGATTATGCGGGCGGGTTCAAAACCAAGTTGCTCGAAAAGCTATGCTCAAAAGGATGAAAAATCGCTATCGAGAAGTAAAAATGCTTCATATCGGGCTAGGCTCGGGCGTCTGGCATTTGATCGATATCGTTTACGTGCTTACGGGCAGGATATTATGAACCTTCACAGCTATCCAAAAGTTTTTGCTATCGGGCACCGAGCGGTTGCCGACCTGTTTCAGGGCCCCGTGCTCGTTGAGGAAAAGATTGACGGCAGCCAGTTTTCCTTCGGTACGGTTAACGGACAACTTGAGCTCCGATCCAAAGGCGCGGAACTCTACCCCGACAACCCCGAGAAGATGTTCTCGCTCGGAATCTCTGCCGCCAAAGAACTAATCCCCGTCCTTCACGATGGCTGGACGTATCGGGCGGAGTTCCTCCAGAAGCCGAAGCATAATTGCATGAAGTACGGGCGGGTGCCTGCCCGCAACGTGATCTTGTTCGATGTCAATACGGGCGACGAAGTTTATTTAACTCGGGAAGAAAAGGAAGAAGAAGCTGCCCGTATCGGGCTGGAAATAACGCCCGTACTTTATCAGGGCTTGGTAGACTCGCCCGAAACTCTTTACGGGCTTCTGAAACGAGATAGCATCCTTGGCGGAGGGAAGATCGAAGGAATCGTAGTCAAGAACTACAATCAGTTTGGCGCGGACAAGAAAGTCCTGATGGGGAAGTTCGTGACGGAGGAATTCAAGGAAACGCATTCCAAAGAATGGAAAGCCGATAACCCGAGCGTAGGAGACGTAATAGATCGAATCGTAGCAACTCTGCGGTCAGAAGTCCGCTGGAATAAATCCATTGCCCGGATGAAAGAAGCGGGGGCGCTCGAAAATTCCCCCAAAGATATCGGAATCTTGCTCAAAGAAATCCAAACAGATATCCGAGCGGAAGAACTTGACTTCATTCAAGGTAAACTGCTAGAGTACGCTCTGCCTCGCGTCCTGCGGGCGTCCACGGGAGGATTCCCCGAATACTACAAGAAACTGCTGCTTGAATCAGCATTCGAGGAGAAAGAAAGTGCACCATCGTTGGGAGGGTCGTCACGAGAAGTCAATTGAGGAAATAGCGAGCGAAATCGGTTGCTCGAAGCGGGCGGTCAAACAGGCGTTAGATCGAGGAATGAAGAAGCTTAGGGACGGGCGGGCTGTACGAATAAAGGATTTGGCAATCGCCCGAGAAAAGGAAGTTCGTTACGGGCTTCCGAGGATAGTCAAGGAGGGTTTGTGAGCACTATAACTGATCCGCTGGATTTAGTCTTAACCGTCAACAATTTACCAGAGAATAGTTTGGCTCTAGAAGTCGCGACGGAGATCGGGCGAGCAAGATCGATGTTTCCTGCTATCCATAATCCGCACGAAGGGCTGGCAGTCATCCGCGAAGAGTATTTGGAGTTCGAAGCCGAGGTCTGGAAATACAACCCTTTTAAGAATCGCGACACTCGACCACAAATGAGAACCGAGCTTATTCAGTTGGCAGCGATGGCCCTGCGGACAATCCTAGACACTATTGATAAGGACCCAGCATGAAAGTCTACTTAGCAGCAGGTTTCTCCCGTAAAAACGAAATTGCCGAGAAATCTCAAGAGCTTGAGAATCTCGGCATAGTTGTAACATCGACTTGGCCTTACGAGGATATTTCGGGCAACGCTAAACTTCACGAGGTTTCGGACGAATACCTCCGCACCCACGCCCGAAAAGACTTGAATGAAATCCTTTCAGCGGACGCGATCATATTGTTCACCCAAGACCCTCTGGTTCCGTTTCATCGTGGCGGGCGAATGCACGAGACGGGTTTTGCTCACGCGCTCGGAAAGTCCCTGCTGATCTGCGGGCCTCGGGAGAACCTATTTCATTGGCTGCCCGAGTTCAACCAGTTCAACACTTGGGAAGAACTCAAGGCAACTTTAACCAAAGCTATTCTTGTCTAGGAGAAATATGTCGTACGAGGAACACAGAGATGTTATTCTCGGGCCAATTCCGCCCGTTGATCCTAAATTGAAAGAGTTGCTGAAGAAAGAGCCCGTAGCTTACGTTGAGGATAAGCCTACGCAGTTTTTGGTTGCGGGCGAAAAGAAATCAATCCTGCCCGAATCTGCTGCTGAAAGAAAAAAGATTCCGATTGGTACGGGCGTCCTCGACTACTTCCCCGCCGCTTTGGCTGCCGTCGCCGCTGTGTCGTTTGCGGGCAACGAGCAGCATAATCCTGGTCAAGAACTTCACTGGTCGCGAGGGAAGTCTGGCGATCAGGCGGATACTTTGATTCGACACTTTCTGGAGCGCGGGACTTTGGATGTTGACGGGCACCGCCACTCGGCAAAACTTGCGTGGAGGGCGCTCGCCATACTCCAACTTGAACTTGAAGCCGAAGGCGCTCCAATTGCCCGAGGAGCTAAATAGGAGGAAATATGTGCGTAGTTAGTGCTATGATTGACAGTTCCCGGCAATGGGGCCCGATTCAAAAATGGCCGTATCCCGTAGTACAAGATATGTCAGACATTATCCGAAGGCTCGCGGAGATCGACAAGAAACTCGGGGCCAAGGACTGCTTTGATCCCAAGAAAGATTTTTTCATTCAGGAATTGTCCGAACGATTGGCGGCTTTAGAAGCGGTAGCGAAGACGAAGAAAGCTCGTAAGAAAATACAGAAAACGAACTAAAGCCCGATCTTCTTGGCGACAACATGGAACGCCCCGACTAGGGGGACGATCACGGCGCTCTGAATCCAGAATCGGGTGTCGGCGGTCTTCTGGGCGTCTTCGAGCATTGTGACGCGCCCGTGCTCGCCCGCAAGACTTTCAAGCATACCCTTAATCTGCCCGATATCTGACGCCATCTGTAAATTGTATTCCCGTCTCTCGTGATGCTCGATTTCCATATTTTCCTTTCGGGCGATTTATACTTTTTCCGTACTACGCGGGTCCGATGGCAAGCCAAGTAAACGGCGACCCGTCAGAACTTACCGTAGTAAAACTTGAAGCCGACGTTGTGTTCAACTGAGTCGTGCCCGTGCCGGGGCCCGTGCTCAACAAGACGTTCGGGGTTCCGCTGAAGGCGGGACTGAAATTTACGGTCGTGCTGCCCGTGGCCGTCCCGTATTCGATTCTGAGCCCGTTTGCGGGCGGGATTATCAAGCCCGTTTGCCAATCGGCAGCGCTTGAGGAAGTCGCGGTCAAAACCTGTCCGGCAGTCGGCGTCCCGCTGACGGTTACGCCCGAAATCTGAGTTGTGTTTGTCGATCCTTGCGGGCCTTGGAATCCTCTCGGGCCTTGGGTCCCCTGAGCGCCCTGGAATCCCTGTGGGCCAGCTCCGGGCGGACCCCACTGGACACCGACGCCCGTAGATGTCAGAACTTCCCCAGACGTTCCCTGAAACCCGATATTATCGGTAAGCTTCCCGTAGATTCCAACGTTGAGCAGCGCCGCGTCCCATTCCGCGCCCTGAAAACCGAGGCTCTGGGTCGTGTTGTTTGTCGCAGGCAATAGACTGAAATCCTGAATCGTCTGGTCGCCCGAAGGAATCAGAAGAACCGCTCCCGGATAGCTGACGCTCGAACTTGCGGGCGTCAACGTCGCGAGATTGATCGGGCCGGGGCCCATGATTACGACGTTGGTAGGCCCGAAAACCAAAGCGCCCGTCCCGTCGTAAACGGTCATGTAGTAGAACGTGCCCGAGGGGACAAGGGCGGTATTCGGCCAAAGTTGGGCGTTCGCGGATTGCGGAATGCTGCCTAAATTATTGAGAGCGAAAGAAACAGTGGGCGGGCAAATCTGATTGGTGTTGAGAACTGTGGCGTCTTGAGAAAGACGGAAAGTTATAGTCCCGTACGGATTCGGGACACCAGAGGAAAATGCAATCGGTTGCCCGTCTGCGAGTGTGAAGCCACCGCCATATATCTGAACTGTCGCCATTTAGTCCTCTAGACGTAATTGATACTGACCGCGCAACTAGTTGCCGGAGACGTCGTAGAGCCGACAGCCGAGCCCGTTACGCACCAAGCGACCACGCCCGTGCCGAAAGTCAATCCGGGAGTCGATGCCCCTGAATTCACGAAGTAAAAGGTCTGCTCACTGCTCCCCGGAACCATCAGGCAAACGTCGGGGTTAGTGGTTCCGACCGTCGCCGAGGTTGCGTTCGCCAGCTTCACGTATATGGCCGAAACCGTGGAATTCGTTACTTGAACCCAATAAACAAGGGCGCTGGATGCTTTGATGTCGTCGGCGGTGTTGCCCATCGCCGTATCGGTAAAGATATACGAGCTAGCGGGCGTGGAAATAGGAACTGTTGAAACGCTCATCGGTTTATCCTTATTTAAAAAATGTCAAACTTCCCATGTCGGAGCATCTTACCCGCTCGGGATTTCGGGCGACGTGGGTTAACCACCACTCAGACTGCACGTCAGCTAGATCGCCCCAATACAAAGCACCGTTGCTTGAATCTTTTCGGGTGTCGTCGCAAATCCCGTCAATATCGTTGTACAGTGAAAGGAAGCGTCGATCCCAGGCGTCGGGGTGTTGCGTCGTCTTCGGCGGAGCCGCGTGCCACTTGTCAACCGTGTCAAGAACGTGAAGATAAGTTCCGAAGCCCGCCTTCTCTCGGTTCTTTAACGTGTGTAGAATGTTCAACATAGCGGGCGTTCCGCCGTAATGTTGCCCGTATTTCCAGGCACATTCTATAAGTTGGGCCTTGATATAGAGTTCGGAGTTCGTGCTTGCCATAGAATCCTTTTTCCGTACTAGTGTTGTTTCGGGTCTACGGGCGATGACCCGAGCCTGCGAACTGGAGCGCCTTTTTTCGCAGCGTACAGATGCAAAGGATGCGGGCTAATCCCGTTCGCCTTGTCCTGATCTGCGGGCGCGTTTTGGACACTGAACTTTGCCCCTACGGGCGTGTCGGACTTACGGTTGTCCACGTCTGAATCTGCGGGCTTGATGCCCGTTGGGTTGGGGAGTACTCGCCCGCTAAAATCTGCGGGTGCGCCTTGTCCTTCGTCAGCCATTACTCTTCCTCATCCGTATGAAGTTCTGGCTCCGGGCGTCCTGGTTCTTCGAGCTTCCCGAAATGCACGAAGTAGGCTCCGCCGTCTAATCTTGACCGAAGATGCTGGTCGGTTTCAAATTGGCTGCGGGCAATGGCTACGTGCGAGCCGCAGGACAGGCATTTGCCGCCCGAGAACGATCCGCCGCAGTTCTTGCATTGCAGGGGAGTAGGAATAGTTTGGGGATTCATTGACATTACTTTTTACCTGATTTCTTTGGGGATTTCTTTTCGGGCAGCCGGGAAAAGTCAGTCTTGCTCGACCATTCGGCTAACGCCTTCTTCCCGATTCTGTCGGGATGGCTGTAAAGGAATTTCTGTTGGGATTTGCTCGCAAATGGCATGATTTGTATACCTACGGTTAGCAATTATTGGTTTGTGTAAACTACTTGGTCCTGATCTTCGGGCTGCGATAGCGGTTCGGTCGCCCCTTGAAGTACGTTTCCAAGAGCGCCTTTAGCCGCTGTCCCAACTCTACGGGCTGCGGGCGATGCTTCTAGAGTCGCCCCAATCTTTCCCGCTGTACGGAAAGCGGACCACATTTTCGGGCTGTTAGCAACTTTGTCAAGCAACTCCGTGGCTTTCCCGAAGTCACCCGAACCCGCCAATCCTAAAGCGATTCCTAATCCGCCGAGCGCGGGATGAATTGCTCCGCCGCCTGCACCCGCCCCGCTAAGAACGCCCGCACGGACAAGCTTCTGATAATTGGCCGCTGATTTCAGGTCGCCCGCAAGTTTATCCAAACCCGCTTGAGCCGTCCCCATATCAAACAATTTCTCTTTGACTTCGGGCGGCAGGTTATCAATTTGCTTGAAGTTCTTCACGAACTTCGCGGGATTGATTTGTCCAGTTTCCGAACTAGCATCCGCCAATTGCCTCTGGATAATTCCTTTGCCAAGGTCTTTTACGGCGGGTTCACCGATTGTCTCGGACAACGTGTTAATCTTATTCAGCTTATCGCCGCCCTGAAGCAAGTATTTCGCGGCGTTGTCAAGCTTGGTAGTCGAGTCAATGCCCGGATCGGACAATCTCTGAATGGCGGGCGTCTGAAACAACTTTACTTTGTCTTTGTACGCCGAGCGCAAAGCATCGTAATCCTGCGCGGCTTCAGGCTTTCCCGATTGCTTCGCAAGATTCGCGATTGTATCGTCGATTCCGTCTCGGAGTTTCTGGTAGACTTGAACGTCAGCGCGATCCGCCGAGCTAGTTCCGCCTTTCGTCAGCACTCCAATCTTTTCCCCGAGTTGCTGGCGGTACTGAATAAGTTCGTCGATATTCATATTGCCCGCACTCTTGGGATCGTTCAACGAGTTCAGGAATTTCTTTGATTCGTCCGATCCTCCGGCAAGCCCCTGAAACGCGCTTCCGAGAACGCCTTTTCCCTCTGTTTTTCCTTGCAAGGCTTCTTGTGCGGCTTTCTGTAGCGGGCTATCTTGATACGGGACTTTTTGGTCACCCAAATCTCCCTTGAGCTTCTGGATTCCAGATTCAAAATCCCCGTGCATCTTGGTTTCGGCGTCGTTAATTTGAGTCGCGAGATTTTTTCCGATATCCGAAGCACTCGGAGCATTCTTCCCCGCTTCTGACGCTTCCTGAACCGCTTTCCCCGCTTCGCCTGCTTTTTCCGCTACTCTCCCGAGCGTCCCGAAGGCTGCTCCAAGCACACCCGAAGTCGCGCCCTGCTCAACCCCCGCCTTCAATCCTTTTTCCGGACTTCCGGTTTTCGCTGTCTCTTGAGCGCCCGCAACAGCCCCTTGGCGGAGTGCGTCCATTCCCGCCCCGACTAATCGGGCAAGTAACGGATTCTTCTGAATCAGGGCTTTGGCTTCCTCGCCAAGTTCGCCCGTAGCTTTTCCTACGTCAGCGCCCATCTGAATCGCCCGCATCAACCTCGGGCTTTTCTGAAGAAGGCCCATCGCGCCCGAAATCTGTTTGAACTTGTCAGCCATCGACAAGCCTTTCAGGGCTTCGTCGCCGAGCATGAATTCCGCCAGATTCTCGCCGCCGTATCCTACCCATTGGGCGGTTCCTTCCGGGCTTTGTATGCCTTTTTTCTCGGCGGCCAATCCTTCCGTAGGGGCGAGCGTTTCCCCGACACCCGGAACCTTGTTGAGCAGAGTTCCGATTCCGTGAACCGTGTCCATCAGGGCATTTCCGAAGCCCGAAGATACGTCGCCCGCAACATCGCCGATCTTGCCGAGCGTAGACTCTTCGGGCTGTCCGCTTTCCGTACTAGCGGGCTGCGCCATAACGATATCGCCCGAAGGAGGAGGCGGAATGTGCCCGCCCGCAGGTTGAGCCTGTGGCTGCGCTTGGACTGTAGTTCCGCTAGGCGGTGCTGGAATCTGATCGTCTGCCATATTTTATTTGCCCGTCGCTACCCATTGCTTGCCGTCGTAACCCCATTTTCCATCCGAGCTAGTTGCCGCGAAGTTTTGTGCGGGCTTCGGGGGCGTAACGGGCTTGTCCTTCGTGCTCGTAACAGTTCTGCTCTGAACGCCCATCCTCTGCAAAGCTTGTTTGCTTTCGGGAGCCAGAAGACTTGGATATTCGTCTCCCATCGTGTTTGAATATTTTCGGCCAAGCTCGGCAAGGCGGATATCGCCGCTTTCTCCGAGTTTCTTTAAAGCCGATTCGATCTGGGCGGGCGTGGAATCGTCGTTCAGCACGGTTTCCATTACCTTGATATCGCCTTCGTGCTCCGCCCGATTGTTGTTCAGGAAACTCATGTACTCTTTCCGTACAGGAACGAGAGCGGTTTGGAACGCTTGGAAGTTCGTGTCGTTGGCGGCGTTCTTTCTGATCCAATTCAGAGGACGGTTGATAAGCGGGCTGCCCGTCTGCCCGCGCATCGCGCCCGTAGCAGACAAAGCATCGTTCGCGTGCCCGAGGAACGTGTTGAACGACACGATACTGTCAGCGGCTTTCCCGTCGCTGAAGTCGTTAAGAACTTTAGTTTTAGCTTCAAGCTTTGCGGGCGAATAATCCTTCGGGTCTTTCCCTTGGGCTTTTGCTTCGTCGGCAATCATGTTATAGACACGGGTTTTCTGATCCCCCCGGAAGGAGACTAAATCGCGGATTTGCGCGAGGTTGCCCGAAACAATGTTTTTAGCCGCCGTGGATAAATCTTTGTCCTCAATCGCCCGTTGAGCGTTGATTTCCTGTTCTTTATCCGTAAACTTGGTATTGGCCTTGATTTTCAGGAAATCCTGCGCCCGCTGCTTATCTTGAGGCGTAGATTTGGGGTCGGACAAGATGCTGGCGGCTTTGTTGTCATCCATCTTGTCACCTTCAGCTTCAAGGCGGCCTTCCGTTACCCCTTTTTCCTTCGCTTTCGCGAGATCAGCAGCTTTTTGATTCGACAATTTCTCAAGATTCTCTTGCCCGAACAACTCCGACATGATGCCCGCAGCCTGCGGGTGATTCTTCTGGATTGACTTAATCTGATCGTTCGGATCGGCGCTCGCAGCATCATTATGGAACTTCTCAATCGCGGACAATACCTGCGGGTTCTTTTTGATCTGCTCCGCGAGATCGACTTTATCCCCGCCTACCTGCTCGTGAACGTCATCAAGTTCCCGCTGCGTCTGCTGGATCAGGTCCAATTTATGGTTCATCAAGGCGAGCGATGCCGAGGTAATCGTGGCACCTTCGGGCAAATTAAATCCCTGCTTCGCCGACATCAGCCCGTATTTCGCCAACTGGTTATACTTCGCTTGCGTTAGGGGCGTCTGCGTCGTGCCGTCCACAACCGAATACGTAAGCTGAGACAGCGGAACGCCGTTATTGTCGGTCGCCCGTTGGCCATCGGGTCCGAATACTGGAACTTTTCCGTCGGGGATTGCAACGTACTTAGTCTTGTCAAACCCCTTCTGCATCAATTCGTTTGACGGAATATTCGAGGCTTCAACTGCGCCCGAATTCTTCCAATTCTCCAGATCATCCGAGTGATTCGAGACAATCGAGTCTTTGGCTTCGTCATCTTCTTTGCCCGCAGCGTAGGCCGAGCGCATGGCTTCCATGTTCGCCTGAAGGACTTTTGCCTTCTGGATTTTGGTCTGCTGCTCCTGTTCGAAATCAGCCTGCGACTGCTGGGCCTGTTTCTGTTGCGCGACTTGAGTCGGTAAAGGCTGGATGGGCGCGGGCGACCGCCCCGCCTGACGGGCCGAAGCGTTGCTCGCAACTTGCCCGAAACCACCGAGGATGTTAGCCAAAGCGCCGACAAGAATGTCCTTTGTGTCGAGCGGCTGTTTTTCACGGGTGACTACGCCCGTATTCGGATCAATCGTCGTTTTGATTCTCGGGCCGCCCGCAATCGTTTCTCCGATGCGCCGCATGATCCCCGCCTGCTGAACGGCAGGATGAGAATCTCGAGGGTCGGCGGGTTGCGGAGCCTGAACAGGCGTTTGCCCGCTAGCAGGTAAGTTGCTGGTATCGGGCGGCGCTTGTCCGTTTTGCGGACTAGGCTGGTCGCCCGCAGAAGACTGAACTTCCGCAGGAGTAACCTGAGTTTCCGTGCTATCCGAAGTTGTCGGTTGAACTTGATCGTCTGCCATAAATTCCTTAGCCTAAAACACTCGCAACAGAAGGTGGAACCATAGTTGCACCGCCTCCGGGCATGTACTGCGGGCTCCCTAGCGCGGGGTCGGAAATTCCGCCTACGCTTCCCCCGCTCCAGCTTGGCCCGCTAAAGTGCACCGCCCGCTAGAGCGCCCGCGCCTAGCTGAGTGGCATCGCCAAGAATTCCCATCAGTTGCCCCTGCCAAGCATTGTTTTGCTGGTTAATAGCGTTCGCGCTACCGAAAGCCGCTTGCCCTGAACCTGTGGCACCAGAGTTAAACGAGTTGGCTTCACCGAATACGCTCGGAGCGCCCGCAAGCACGCCAGCAGCCTGAGTCCAATTCTGCCTGCCTAAAGCCGCGTTGTTAAGATTAATCTGCGCCAGGTTGTTAGCGGTATTTGATGCCCCGGCTGCCGCGATATTGGCGTCCATACCCATTGTAGCACCGCTCGGAAGAACTGCCGTGCCCCCGCCCGCCGCAGCGGATCGCTCGCCCGCGGCTTGTTCAGCGTTTCGAGTTGCGATTCCGCCTTGCGTGACCGCCTGCGACTGAAGATTAGAAAGTTCTGCGGGCGTGTAACCCGGCTGCCCCGGGCCTGCGGCCAGAATCGGAGAAAAAGCCGAATTCAACTGATTGAAAATCTGCGAGCTTTGCCCGAAAACCTGCCCCGCCTCGTTTTGCAAGGTCTGGAAGTTCTGGGTCTGCTCGCTTGCTAAATTTTTCTCGCTGCTCGACGCACCACACATAATCTATAGGACCTTTCGAAGTTCGGGCGACGGTATAAACCCGAGCCTTTCGCAGAACGCCCGCAACTTGCCCGAGACAGAATCGAACGAAAACTGTTTGAACCCTTGCTGCTTGGCTTGTTTTTCCATCTCGCTAAGTCCTTCTGATAAAGCTCGGGCCACCCGCTTGGGTTCCGCTTCTGGCAAGAAATCAATATCGATTTTTAAACATGGCGTAAATTTCGCCACTAAAACCGCGCCTTCGGCGTCTTCAAAAATAACGGATTTTGCTCCCGCCTCAGAATACCAATCGAATGTGTTGTTTACGTGGGTTGGTTCGGTGGCGATCCAAGCCTCGATTTGCGGGCGATCATTGTCGTTTATCGGGCGAATCATCTTGACATCCTTGTTCTTTTTCTGTACTATCGGGCTTGGAGGGGAATATGAGAATAACAGTTCAGGTAACCCAGCGAGATATCCGAATTGTCCCATGGCCCGCGCCATCAAAAGAGTGGTTTTTGTTTCTGATTTTGAGAGCAAAGCGGAAGTCTATCCGTTTTCCTTTGTACTCAACGTGCCCGTAAAATACTTGCTGTCTAACTCTGTAGCGGCACGTACACGATAGAAACATTAACCGCCATGCTCGAAGCCGTAAGATTATCCACGGTCAAATACGCGGCTGTTGATTGCGGGCTATCTCCGTTCGTGCCCGTCATATTCTCCGTGTACCAAACTGCCGGGGCGCTCGTAAGAACAACGTCGCCAATAATTCCCTGCTCGGTGCCGAATCCCGGACCTTGAGTTTGCGGGCGACTTTTGTCCACATTCTGAGCCGATGCCGTTGAGTACAACCGGACTCGGGCGGCGGAATTGACCGAAATCGACAGGACGATAAACGCTTTCGCCATCGAAATTACGCCCGTAAACTGTCCCGCAGGAGACAGAGCCGAAGTTGTAACCGAGGCGGTCTGGGCCTTCGGCGGGTTATTCGTGCTCGTGCTGCTGGAAGAAATAACGGTCGTTGCCGCCGCTGTCGAGCCACTAGTCGTTCCCGTCTGTGTCGGGACCGTGGGAATCCGCCACTGCGGGATTTTCCCGCCCATATGGTAGCCCGTAAGAGTGTCAAACGAAGGAAACGATCCTGGAATATTTGGAGCCGAGAATCTAAGTAACGGGCTTCGGGTCGGGATCAACGGCTGTTCTTGCAACTGGGTTGCGGGTGGTGAGGCTACGGGCGTGTAACCGCTCGTGTTTATATTGAGATGACTTGCGATATTATCGGGCATCCGTTTTCCGTATTAGCTCTCGGCCAGAATAGCCCCGTACACCGTGAAGCCCCATAATTCATTTTTCTCATTTTCAGCAGGCAGATCGACCCGAATCTGCATATGCCTGCAAACAGCGGGGTCTTGCGTCAGAGACAGATACCAACGCTGCGCGTAAATTGATGTAGACGGGGGCAGCGTCGGAGGGTCTTCCACCCACTCGGGGATGTTTTCAAACGGACCTGTATAGGTCGGAAACGCTTCATCCAAGATTACGCTTACGCTCGGGCGAGACCCGATAGCGTTTGCTTCCGTGGTGATGAACGCGACTTCAGCGAGTTGTCCGGGATTTACCAAGACTATGCTTCCAACCGTCGCGTACCACGGATAACTGTTTCCGCCGTCCTGAAACTCTGTTAAATTTCGGGCAAGAATTGGACCCGAAGTTGCGGGGCCTACGAGCAACTGATGGACGCCTGGAGAAGTCTCGATTGACTGCACGGCCTGCGCCCCGTTAACGATAGTTGCGAACGGAGAAACTGTCACGCCCTGCTCGGGCGACGGAGTAACTCCGATTCTGTACCAACCCGTTGTCCCGTCAGACAAGAACCATGCTTTGTCTTCGCCCGAAGAATGCCACGTAACGTACGCGGTATTCGGGTCCCACGGGGCAACCTGCAATAGATTTCCGATATTGAATCCTGTTTCCGAGGGACCCGAGGAAATGTCCAAAGTATTGAACGTCGAGTCGGAAGCAAAGAACCCGACGCTCGACCCGAAAACATCCAAGGCGTTGTAATTCAGAAGCCCCAGACCTTGGGCGTACGTAACCGCCGGAGGAATTGTTCCGCCCGTATTCGCGATCAGATAAATATCCGAGACCGTGAATATAAATAGCCCGACGATTGTCGGGACTAGCCGGGTTACTTTGGACGGAAGTTCTTGGAAATTATCGGGCGCGGTCCCCTCAAATCCGTTGCCCACGGGAGCGTCGGGCCCCGACGTGTAAAACACGGTGTTCCCGATGCTGTAGAATATTCGCTGGAGGTACAGCGTCAGGTTGATGGCTCCCAAAGCTGGCGGAGTGTTTTCGCCTTCAATCGGGCCTTCAATCAGGTTGTTCAAGCCCGTATCAGGAGTGTCGTCAAAATACCCATTGACGAGGTAATCGGGCAGCGGAACCGTCCAGATAGCGTTCGTAGTGCCCGGAATCAGGAACGGAACGGCAAGACCGTCCGTTGTACGGAAAATGGCTACGTAATCCGACTGTGGATCAATATTCGCGAGGGGCGGAAGCCCGCCAGTTACTTGAACGCCCGCAGCACCAATAAAGTTTCCCGTAACCGTGCTCGCCGGAGATGCGTTTGAAACCGTATCGGTTGCGGAGTTAACCAAGGCAACGTAGTATATAAACCCGCCATTAAACGCTGAAATAGTTCCGGGCGCGGGAGCCGAAGCTGGGCCAAGGTTGATCCAGATCAGATTCGGGTTGTCGAGCGTAAGCTGATTGATGCCCGTGGCGAAAGTCGGAGTCGTGGTTCCCGAGACACCCGCCCGAAACGGGCCTTCAGTGTTGTTATTCGGGTCAGTAATTGTCGTGTCGGGCAACGTGTAATTCACCGAAGCCGTCCACACGGAGTCCGTGATCGGGCCGAGGTTCGCCCAACTCAGAGGTCCGGGCCCACTGCCGCCCGAAAACGATCCGGGCCCGAGGACGCCGATTCCGGCGCTGTTCATCTCCGAAACGGTTGCGTAATTAGGGGCGAAAGCGGTTGAAAACGCGGGCCAAATCGGTTGCGTAGTCCCCGTTTCGGGCGTGCCCGGAATCGGAGTTTGCCCGTTACAATACAGATCAAGAAACTGGCCCGTGCTCGATGATTTCGCGAAATCGATTTCGAACGGGTAATCTCCAGCTGCCGGGAAATTAATAACGAAAACATCCTGAAATTGCCCAGAGACGTTATTCGCGCCCATAACTGGGTAGCTTTGGAGCGCGGTCAATGTCGCGTTAGGCGCGGGGCAGTTCGTCGGCCCCGAGATTCTTGTTGGCTGGTTCGTGCCCGAGGGCCCAATGCCCCAGAACATTCCATCATCGTGAAAGATCGTAAACGAATACTGTCCGGCAGTTGGGATCGTTAGGGTCCCGAACGTTGAAAGAGTGTAATTTCCAGGCGTAGCCCCGGCATACGGCGTCGTAAAGCCCGTGATATCCCCGGCAGCGTCCAAAGTCGCCCACTGCAACGGCGACGTATGTCCAGCGTTATTCTGTTGCGGGGGGTTGAATAAAACGCTGCTCCCGTTGGCGGTCGCTTGAAGAGTGTATGGAGCAACGCCGGGATTGTTCGTCCCGTCCACGGGGTTTCGGAGTTCACATTGTCCGGAAAACGCACCGTTATGCGGGTAGAAATTTGCGGTTACGTACACGCCCGCAACCAGTTTGTAAACCGGAAAAGGATTGGGCTGAAGTTGAAATAAACTCGGGGTGCCCGAAGCGTTCGCTACGATAAGATGGTCGGCGGCGAAGGTCGTGCTCGCGGACCAGGAAGAGTCGCCCGAAAAAGTGCTGGCGACGCATTTCCAAGTCACCCCACCGTCAATAACCGTAATCGTGCCTGAAACCGGGTTGCTCGTAAACGGATTGGAGAATCCTGATTTCCCGGCGACCGTAACTTGCCAGATATTTGTCTGCCCAGCAAACTGCGTATCAACAACCGCGCCCGACAATGAGAAGAAAGTCGTGGCCTTCCACGCGGAAGTCGAGGTTCCGACAACTACATTCGGGGAAGTCGTGCCCGCCGCAATTCCCCAATTTTCAATAGGAAGCCCGCGATTACTCCAAACCGCCGTGCCGTCAATTGTAATCCCGCCTTGGAAGTCATTTGCTGAACTCGGGACTTGAGTATTCCATGAAGGGACGCTCCCACCCGTAACCGGAACACCGCCTTGGGCATCCGTAACATTGCCCGTATCCGACGCCGAAGCGTAATCTACGTGCAGGGTATTCAAGAGCTTCGCGGTTACGGTTGAGCCGCCCGCAGTCAAGACTTCCCAAGTAACGCCGTTCAACCAAGTCGCGTTCGTGAAGTTCCAAACAACGTAATTGTCGCCAACTGTAATGCCCGCAGTCGATCCAACGGTCAAAGTCAGCGTATTCGTGGATTCCACGTACGCAACGTTTGAAACCGTGGTAACGGCGGTCGCCAGCAATTCCTCGATATTCCCGTTCGTGTCGATCAGGTACGTTGAGATAAACGGAGTTGATGCGGCGGACAACGTTACGTTATCTCCGATATTCGGCAGGCCCGCAGAACTATTAGTGCGGGTAAATAGACTTTGAACGTACTTCTTCTGGTCTATGCCATCGCCGAAAAACAGCGTGTTGCCGACCGACTGAAAGAAAGTCTGCCCGCTGCCCGGAGATTTCGTAAAAATTGAAATCTTCTGGTTGTTCGAGACATCGTAGACATTTGTAGCCGTGTCCGCGAGGACCTGGATATCTTCATTCGTAGGCCCGAACATCCGGAAGGCGTAGAAGGCGTCAATCGCGGAAAAAATATTCGAGTTGTAAACTGAGTTTCCGGGCCTTCGGGCAAGCGTCAGCTTCGGCGTGATCTCACAATTGGACCCGTCAATCAGAGCGTCGGATTGCCCGCCAATATATCGCTCTACATAGGCGCTGGCCGAGCTTCGCAGAGGCGACCGCTGAGAAACCAAGCCCACTACCCAGCGGCCTTGGAACAGCGGGGAGTAGCGCGGTTGCTTGTTACTCGGAGACCCGCCCGATAATTGTAGGCTTCCTGCCATCTATTGACAATCCTGTCCGTTTTCCGTATAATTTGGGAATGAAACGATATCTGCAATTGCGCGGCACGGTTGACATGCTAGATCGGGCGATAGCGCACGTAATCTTCAATCCGTGGTTTCCCGATTGGTATTATCCACTGATTGATAAGGGCGGGCACCACACCGCCGTACAAGATGCCCTAGATATTCTCAACGAATCTTGGCGGGCTGTTCGTGCGGAGCGGGATGAACTCACTCGTTAAATCTGCCGATGCTGGATGCCCTGCTGAAGAGTCATCTGACGCCCGATAGGATCAAGCGAAATCGCGTTGAAGTTGGTTAAGAAAATGTCGATCTCCGTGGCAGACAAACCTTCTGCCGCGCCGAGCAAACCCGCAATAAATCTCTGGCGGGTTGGGGCCCATCTTGAATCGTCGCTAAATTCGTAAGCGAAGCTCAAAAACCCGAGTTGATAGACGTATCCAAAACTATCGGGCAACGGTGCCCACGTCTGGGCCAAACTAGAAACTGTTGGCGCTTCCTGTTGTAGCGTAATCGCTACGGGGTACGCCTTGTCAGGTACGGGCATGAGCCTGAACAAAACGCCGAGGCTGCCCGGAAGTTCAGCGGCAATATTCTGCGGGCGGCTCGTAGCGGCATCCAGCGCGAGATCGACTTTGTTTGAAATCTGAATCCATTTACTGGATACCGGGTCTTGGACGCTCGCATTCTCAATCCAGCCAAAACTGAAGCTCGAAACCGCATTCGGAATCGGGCCTTGGTTCGTCCAAGTCACTCCGTTATCCGTAGTTGTTCCGCCCTTGGTGATATTCCATCCGGGGATCGTGGCGTTCGTAGTGCCCGCAACTGTGACGACTTGCGAGTTTCCGTTGCTGTCGATAAGCTGGACGCCCGCAGACAATGTTTGACTCGCGGGCCACGAGTAGAGCAGAAGGTAGTCTTGGGTTCCGGGCGTGGCGAAAAAGCCCGTAATCGCCCGATTAAATTGCCAGCGGAAGGGCTTTCCCAAGATTGTTTGCATGACGGTATTAGCGTTCGTGATCGCGGGTTCTTTAGGACTGCCGATAGAAAGCTGTCGATTGAAGCAAAATCTTTTGCTCCACTCGACACTAGACAAAATTGTTTTCGTAGACGCCATATTTTAGTAGTAAAAAGGCCAACCCGGATAAGGTGCCGCAGGCCCGAGCCAGATCGATCCTACACCCGACTCCATTATGGGCTCGGAGGGCACGAAGCCGAAGTCATCTTGCTCGCGATTTGCGAACTTGAAAGAGTCTTCGAGCGCCTTCAACCAGAGATTCCACTCCTGCGAAAATCTGGCCCGAATTTTTGCATCTGGGTTTCTGCGGTATGCTTGCGCTATGCAGCCGTCAACAAACGTCTGGTAGTAATCATCGGGAATAATTCCGAGACTCTGGGTCAGTGTTGTGAATTGCGTAATCCGCTGTTGCCCCACGCAGTTTATCGTCCAGACTTGGCCCTGCTGTGGAGGAATCGGGTTAAGGCGAATTGCCTGCCCGTTAGGATTGATTGCCGTCCAGACAACGGTTCCGTCGATGACGGTCGTAGCCACGGTATTCGGGCTAGTCAACGTCGGATAAGTCTGGTTTATAAATACGGTTCCAGTGTCGGCGGGGTTGCTGTAATTTGCATTTACAAATGCGGCGGTAAATCCGGTTTGATTCGGGCTAGTTCCGACAACGGAGGCCACCGTTACAGACTGCCCGTTTAGGAATGACTCGGCAGTTCCCTGGAGCAACACGCTCTGCCCAATTTGAACTGAATTCGGGCAAGTAACAGTCAGAACATTTCCGGTAATCGAAGTCGCTGTGATACTCAACGCGAACGGGTTGAACGTTCCGCAGGTTCCGTAAGCTGTAAGTGCCCAAAGCCCGCCGTTCGGGTCCTCAATCGCGGTCGAGGCGTTTGAAGGTTGGGTCAGTACGGTTAACGGATTAATATAAACTACGCCGGGACCCGGATTATTTTGCCCGGTCGCTGTTTGAAGTTCGGTATCTCCCCAAGTTCCAGTTTGCGCCGTGCTGTTGGGTATCCAGCACACTTTGCCCGGATATCCGCATTGCTGGTACGTTACGAGCAAGTCCTTATGGCATTCCAGCGGAATCTTTGGCTTCGGTTGAGAAGTATTTGTGAAGCAGATTCCCCACGCGCTTTCGAGCCACGCGAGTTGTACGAGGCTCGGAATAAAATAATCCTGTTGCCACGAAATCGTCGGAAACGGGGTAATGTTAAACCGATTCCATTTCCAGTTCATTGGCTGCCCGTTAGCTCCGCCCAAAAGCATCGCAGACAGTACTTGGTTGGCTAGCTGGATCATGGGCTGCTGCGAGAATCCGCCCGTAGCTAGCGCAGGCGCAGTATCGCCGTTCGCCGAGATAATATCCGCGACCGACTGTAGGTCGTACGAGCTATTGTTAACGGGCATCTATTTCCCACCCAGAAGTTTCTTCCAAGCTAATCCGCCCTGAATGTGTTTAATCCCATAGAGTACGGGCGAAATGCACGCACCATAAGCCAGCGGTACGTTATGGAAAACGGTCGCGCACAATATTGCGGGCAACGAGCAGAGCCCGAGTAGAAGATTGTCTCGGAGATACAGGGCGACCGCGCTAGGTTTCTTGCCTACGAGCCAATCAAAACCTTCAACGGCCACGCCCGCCTTCAGACCCTTTTCGGTCATGGTAGCGTCGTAGATTCCGCAGGCTTCGCAGAAGGCAACCGAGATTAGGATTACGATGAAGATCATATTTGTCCGTTTTCCGTATCGGGCGAAGCCCGTGACTACTTATTTCCCTTGAACACCGCGAGCCCCGCACCGATCACAAGCTGACCTTCGTCTTTGTTTCCATGCAGACACATCAACGCCCCCAAACCAACCATCAGGATCGCGTGGATATCGGCCCGGATCGCGAGGTCAACAAACTTCTGTATCTTATCGAGTTTTTCATCCCAGCTCATAAGTCTCTTGTTTCCAGTAAAATTTAGGGCTTGACACGGGCGTCCGTTTTTCGTATTATGTAGCTAGGAGGAACTATGAAAAAACTTTTCGGTGTTGTGTGTATTCTACTCTTGTCGGCCATCGCGATGGCGCAGACCGACGCAACGGGCGCGGGCGGGTCCTTGGCTTCGGGCTTCAGTAACAAAGCTTTGTCTGGAACGTCTGTTATCGCCTTTTACAATAACGGAGACGTATCCCCGGCGATGGGAACCGTAAACATTCAGACACCCGCGCTGGCTAGCGGAACTCTATCGGCGGGCGGCACTTTTGCTGCGGGTGGCTCTTTCATCGTGCAAATTACGAGTGTTCCGCAAACGTTCAATGGGACATTCAATTCCGCTACTTGGTCAAAAATAACGCTCGCAAACGGGACGCACAGTTATACTTTAACGGGCACCCTGACGGACGTTGTAACGGGGGAAACCGGGGCCTTTGTGCTCCTTACCAACAACATAGGATCAGGCAATTTCAACGCCGTGATTTCTATTTCTTCTTTCTCCGTTTCGATGAACTAGGAAATCTTAGATTCAAGCTCGGCGACCTTGGCGGATAATTGTTTAACTGCGTTTATGAGGGCGGAAATAACTGGGCGGTCGTTGACCGTAAGCCACTTTCCGTCCTCTATCCCTACAGCCTCGGGGATTGCTTCTTGAAGATTTTGAGCAATAAGACCCACTTGCTCATCTTCTGGGGAAAACCCCGTTTTCTTTTGTCCTTCTTCGTTCCACCTGTATAACTTGGGATTTAGTTTCTCAATTGCTTCTAGCCCGCGCTCAAAGGGCTTGATATCGGTTTTCAGACGCTCGTCCGACGTTCCAGTGAACGTGACCGCAACGCCACCCGTAATTTTCAGGGCGGTGATTTGCGCTCCAGTGAACGGCCCCGCAGACGGCGGAGTCCCCCCATTGTAGCTGGATAATACGCCGTCGATTTGTACACCCGCTCCGCCGTCGTTCAATACAATTCCGGGGGAGTCGAATCCCGTAGCGTTTATATGAATATTGCCGGAGTCTCCGCCGATTACTATAGAAGGATTGCTTCCTCCGCCATCGGTAGCGCCTTGAAGAGTCCACTGAGACGGGTCGGTCGCCCCCGTCGCCCAAATCATGTTGGCTCCCGAAGCGGGAGTAAACGTAATCGTTCCTGCGGGCAAATTTACCGCGTTCGGGAGAGTGACCGTACCCGTGAAAGTCGGGGACGAAGCAAAACCGGGATTAGGATAGGTTCCCGAGAGAACGCCGCCAGCGGGCCCGCTCGGAGCACCACCCCCGCCGCCGCTCCCGGAAGAAGAAATTACAGGAAGAAGATATTTTTTGTTAGCCATTAGTTTGTGCTCAACCAACCCACTACATCGGACCCGCCACTTGTGATCCCGTACAGTGCTCCCGTAGTTGCTAGACTGAGACTGCTCCCCGCTGCTATCGGAATTCCTGTAGATATGGTAACGGTGTTGTTTTCCCCGATGTAAACAGTGTTAGCCCCCGAGTTTACTAGGACGATCCCGGAACGGGACGGATACGCGGGCACGATTTGGGAGGCGGCCCCCGTAAGAATGGCCTGTCCCGTTGTTATGGAAGAATATTGAAACATGAAATCTCCTGTACGGAAAACGGATTAAAGCTGGGTCCAAGGTACGACCGAACCGGGGAGAAGGCCGCCGCTCACCGCGACAAAACCTTCTGCTGAGTTCCTATCGGCCAAAAGACTTGTCACGAACGGGGCCAGAGTGCCTGAAGGAATGATCGTCGCCTGAAGAACGCCATTCAAAAGCCATTGCCCGAAAGTCTGCGTTCCGGTAGTCGGGCCTACGTATACGCTGACAACAATGTTTTGACTAGGCGGATTCTGGGAGTACGGGCCGACGTTTAGGTTTGACGGGCTCCCCGTGAGCGTGCCGATTTTGAAAGTATACGTAAGCATGCGGGCAAGATAGTCCATTGAAGAACTTGTGCACGCCCCGATAGTATCGTCTTCCACGACCGACCCGTTCACATTTACTACGTACGGCGTTGTCAAAGTGATACTCATATTTCAATTAATCCCGGCGGGCGGTAGCCCGATTTAAGCGAAACGAGATGAGCGATTGTCCAGCAGATTTGCCGTTCGTCTTTTTCGGTCGTGTATAATCTTGTTGCCTGAAATCTTACGGGCGTCTCGATAAATTTACTCCAGCCCTTATTCGTGTAATAAAGAAACGAATTTTCGTTCCAGAATGACCTATGCCTCGGGTCCTGGAAAGCGCCTCGCCCGTCGCTCGAAGGAACAGTCAGGAACGCCATTCCCCCAGGGGCCAGAACTCGGGATATTTCTTTCATCACCCGAATCGGATCAGCAGCCATACAAAGCGAAGTTGAACGAATAACTCCCGCAGAACTTTCGGGCAACATCGGGAGGATATTTAGATCGTCAACTACCGCCAGCCCGTTAAGGTTTGCCCAGCGGGCCGCCAGTCTTTCAATGTACTGGTCGTAAACCTTGTAAACCCCGTCCTGAATGTCCTTATTAAACCGCAGCCAAGAATTATTCCCGTGGACGCGGTAGACGTAAAGTGGCTTGTCGATGTGCTTGAACTTCGTAGCCAAATACGCCCGACAAATAATATCCGAGTCGTCCAGAATCTTCATGGACTTGTCATAGCCGCCGATCTGGTGATACACGCTTCTACGAAATGCCCGAAGGTGATCCGGCGCGTACCAGATTCTTGATACGGCTTCGGGCGTCGGCGGGAAGCTCACGCACTCGTCCAAAGTCTTGCCCGCGTATTCTACTTCCCGGAATTTCCAGCCGTAGATTTCGTCGTAGCGCGGAAACTTCTCAAGGTCGCCCGTAGTATGAATCGCGTTCGAATATACAAATCCAATTTCCGGATCGGCGAACGCTTTCTGGACTTCTGAGATCGCATCGGGCAACAGGAGGTCGTCGCAATCAAGTTCCAGCAGGATATCGCCCGTAGCTTGCTCGCAGGCGTACGCTTTTAGCGTACCTACCTTTTCAGGCGCTTTGTACAAGACTCGGGATTTTACCCGAGGATCGTTGAACTCCAGCGGAACAGCCCCGTTGTTCCATACGATTATCCATTCCCAAAAATCCTGATTCTTGATCGACTCGTACACTTGCGGTAAGTAAGACGAATCGTGTACTGGCGTGTAGATCGACACCCGATTGCCCGTTGTGACTTCAACGTTCTCTGCCGAATGTGGTGCGATGATTAACGGGCGGCTATCGGACAATGCTTGGTACGGATGCTGCTTTAGAAGTTGCTCAACGAACACCCCGTCTGCGTCGTACTGATTCAAATCGGGCCACGGGCCGAGGTCGCGGCGGACCAAGATGCTGCCAGAATCCGTTTTCCGTATTCCGGGCGGGTCGTTGAAGAATCGCCCGCCAAAACGCGTCATCGGGAAAATCGCCCAAGGCTCGGTAACTACCTTCAGGTCTTCGAGAACGTTTGGATCGGCGAGAAAATTGTCGTCGTCCAAGCGGAGCACGTAATCGCCCTTGGCGAGTGCCCAAGCCTGATGGGTACAAGTATGCCCCCAATTATTGTGAGGCTTTTCGCATCGGACAACCGTTCTCTGCGGGTGCGCGATCTTCGCGATTGTGTCGTCGGAGATTTCGCTATCGACTACGACGATATGCTCGAAATCTTTGCAGGTTTGGCTGTCAACCGAAGCGCACGCCCGAAGCAAGCACGGACGCAATATTGTTGGCGTCAGAATCGTAAACTTCATGTCTTTTTCGTTCCTAGTGTCTTTAAGAAAGTCGTTCTAATCTGAGATACGAATTCGCAAGCACAGCAGGCGTTATCGTTGCCTGCGTGCCTTTTACCTGAACCCCGAATACGCTGCCCGCAACGGCGTTCGTGGTAAATATTCCTTCGGCGGTCATCCACGAGCTACCGACTACGCCGCACATTTGCGGGCCTTGGATGCCGAAGCCCGTAGCAACATAACTTTGATGGCCCGAGCCTACTGCAACCGTTCCTTGCGGGCCGCCAGCAACTTTGGCGAGAATTGCTGCGCCTTGCGACGCTCCGCTTTGCGTACACTGAAGCCCGAACTGATAGCCTTGGATTCCTACGCCCTGAACTCCGAGAAGAATCTCGAATTTATATGTCGCATTGGCGGCCAAGCCCGTAACTTGGCAACCTTGAACTGAAGTCGGAGTTTGAGCCGTGCAGCTAAACTGTGTTCCTTGAATTGCGTATACGGGCGGCCCTTGAACTCCGGAAAACGGACTGGAACCTTGAGTTCCTTGGGGACCTTGACTGCCATTACTACCAGAACTACCTTGTGGGCCTTGGCTTCCCGTATTACCAGAATTTCCCGTGGTTCCGGTCGCGCCCTGCGGACCTTGCACGCCCGTTGATCCGTTACTACCCGTCGGCCCTTGCGGGCCCTGCGAACCGGAGGCTGTGGAAACCCACTGCGTTCCGCCCGCAATCGAACTCAAAACTTGGCCGGGAGTTCCCAGATTTCCGTGACTATCTTGAACGCCCGAAGTAGGAGGCCCGAGATCGGACGGCATCGTAGGAACCGTCATCGAACAATAATCGCCAAGTTGATACGTTTTTGTCATTCGTTATTTTAGAGGGCTTCGAGCGAGACGTGAAGTTCGAAAACCATGGCGGTCGTTGTCTGTACGCTCGTGTAGCCGTATTGGAATTGTATATTGGTCGCACTTTTTGCGTATATAACGATATCGTCGCCGACAGCAGTTCCCGTAGTGTTAGCCGCACTAGTAACGCTATTGCCCGAAACCGTGGTCTTGACAACACTGTCTGTAGGAGACGTGTATATAACTTGAAAACCGCCCGATCCCCCGAGCACGGAGGAAGTATCTGAAGCAGTAGTAATTGTGGCGGACCACGCGACTCGGTACGCTCCAGTAGCGGGCGCGGATAACAAAGTGGTTGCGGCGATAGCAGCAGTCTGAGCCGTCAGGTCCGTGGAAGCAATACTCGACGGGACTCCGCGCCGAACCGTGGCGGTAGAATTATATGTGGTTACGGTGCCCGTGTTGCTGACATCCAACTCCACCGTGCCGCCCGTGGTGCCCGCCTGCAAACTAAGCAGCTTGTTGGCCGATCCTTTTAGGGACGTTTCTACGGCGTTGACTTGGAGCGCAATGTAGTTACCAGTTCCGCCGCCTTGGTTTATACCGGGGTTAATATTGCAAGCTATGAAGTTCCCGGAACCGGACGCAGGCGCCCAACGCAAACTGCCAACAGCACCCGTATTTGACCCTTGACCGAACTGGACTCCAGTTACTCCGGTGGTGGTCGTTAAATCATTAAAACCACCGATAACAACGCCGGGGCCAGCGGCGGACGTCACATTGGAATTTATAACTATTGTTCCGTTGGTCGCCGTCGCCCCTAAATTTAATTGCGTAGTAGACTGAGAAGTTAATCTCCCTACTACAGAACCGCTGCTAAAACAATTGTATGTACCCGCATCGAGCGATCCAGAGAAATTTCCGGCAGTCCCGTTTCCAAACCCTACAACGCCTGCACCCTGACGATATATCCCGGTGTCAGTGCCCCACTGGACAACCGCAGTACTCGGGAGTTGGACGTTTAATGCGCCCGTGCTTCCCGAGTGGGCAAACGTCAGAGTACTAGCTCCGTTTGTGCCCGCAGCCAGGGATGATTCAAGGGTCCAAGTATCAGCAGCCGAAGCCGATCCAGTCCAGTAATTCGCAGCCACTCCGAGCAACGGGCTGAGATTAGTAGACACGGCGGTTGCTACGGTAGTATTAGCCCAAAGCCAGCCTACTGCGGCAGTTTGATTGAACGTCGTGGCATTGGCCGCGTTTGCGAGCGTTAAGTTCGCAACAGCGTTCGTAAGAGACGACCACGGAACCGAGCTTGATGCTGGCCCCTGAAACCCTTGGAAACCTTGCGGGCCTTGCACTCCTTGGGTGCCCTGATTTCCTTGTGGGCCTTGAGCACCCGCGCTACCTTGGGGCCCTTGAAAACCCTGTGATCCAGACGTTCCCTGCGGCCCCTGACTTCCAGTTGCACCTTGGCTTCCAGCGGAACCTTGTGGACCCTGAAATCCTTGAGTGCCCGCAGGCCCTTGGGGACCTTGAGGTCCGGGAGAGCCTCCGCCACTCTTAGAAGAGAACTCAAATGGAACGGGATATTGTTTGTTGCTCATCTATTGGGTTTGGAGCCAAGTGCAGACCACGGAAGGCCCGTTAGTGATCCCGTAAATAGCGAGCGTGGTCGAGAATCCAATGCTGGCTCCTGCGGGCAAGTAATGGCCCGTAGAAGTCGTGCCCGAGGTATTCTCAATTAAAAAGACCGTGTTCGTGGCGTCGGTATTGCTGATGACGATACCCGAACGAGCGGCATTCGCGGCAACAATCGGGCTGGCAACGCCCGTGACCGTAGCTTGGCCTGTCGAAAATGGGAAATTTTGGAACAGTTGGAGTTACCTCTCCGTCTTGACAGTCGAAAAGTTATGTGATAGAATTTCCCACATGAAAATAGTTCCTCTAAATCGTGGCTACGAAGCTTTAGTGGATGACGAGGACTACGAACGGGTTGTGGAATTCAACTGGTTTGTGTGCATCAAACCCCACAGCAGAGTTATTTACGCCCAGAGGCACGGGCCGCGAAACAAGGGAACTCGGGCTACGATTGGGCTGCATCGGTTCATTCTTAAAGTTTCAGACTCGAACACCCACGTAGACCATATAAACCATAACGGATTGGATTGTCGTAAAAGTAACCTGCGCAAATGCACGCGGTCGGAAAATTGTCGAAACAGAAGAAAAACCACCCGCAAAACAACTTCAAGATTTAAAGGCGTGTCTTTTGATGCGGAGTCCGGTAGATGGCTGGCACAAATATGGGTGGGAAAGCGCAATAGAAAACTTGGGAGATTCAAAACGGAAATCGAGGCTGCCAAATCTTATAATGATGCTGCCTCGGAACTGCACGGCCCTTTCGCTTTGCTAAACCAAATCTAACGCTTTACTTTCGGGACTCGAATGTCGATCATTTGCGGGCTATCCGTTTTCTGTACAATCACGATCTGCGGAAGCCCGCCGTCAAGCGCCCAGAGAATCAGCCGTTTTAGAAGTCTTTTAAGCATTATTCCCACATCGGGCAGCAAGGACCGTCGCCGTTTGAACTGTTGGGCGTGAAGCCCGAAAGTGCCCCCAAAGTTGCGGGCAAGATTCCGGCGCTCAGTGTATTAGCGGCAGTGGCCGCCCGTACAGAATTCGCAACATATTCCGGAACGGTCGATGCCGAAGCCAGAATTCCGAGGATCGTAGCGCCCGTCCCATTGCTGACGCTCGCTTGCGCCTGCCAGTAGATTCCGGGCAATAGCGTAACGGGCGAGATAGCATTTGTCTGAACTGTCGGGCTAGTCGCGGCGTTGAACGACCCGCCGTCTACCAGCTTGGTTCCCGTATAACTATAAATCCCGAACGTCATCTGCTCGCCAAGCGAGTTATTCGTCGCCTGCACGCTGACTTTCGAAATCGTCATTGAAACGTCAAGCTGGAACAAGTAAACAACGACTTGATTCGCGGTTCGGACGCCGTTAACGTTATTCGCGTTGATGCTGCTGAACGAATCATTCAGGAACAGCGCAGTTCGGATGCCGGGGCCGACCATGAAAGCGCCGCTGCCCGAGAAGCTAGCGCTGCCACCCGCGGGGCCCTGCGGGCCTTGAAATCCCTGGAAACCTTGGGGCGCTTCGGGCGTCCACTCGCCTTGGACAAAGGTTAATATTTGTCCGCTTTGCGGGGCGAAGTTCGAAACTGGGTACGTTTGAAGCCCGGTTACTGTGGTCGCGGGCGAACCTGGGGTAGTCAAGAGATCGCCAAACCCTGGATACGACGAACTTGGATAGATTTGGCTGTTGGGCATAGAAAGTTGCTCCGGCTATAACGGAGCGGGCCGTGAATTTCACACGTCTTGGCTATCGGAGTGTTACGTTCTTCATTACGTCGTGAACAAATTTCTGAGCAGTTACGTTGTTATCGTCGCTCGTGTGCTGGAAAGTTATGCTCGACGATTCGATGTTGTCGGTATTGAAATCAATTGCCTTCTGGTACTCGACCTTTGCTGCTTCGTAGGCCGATTTTCCCTCGGCGGACTTCATGTCGTAATCAAATTGACTTACGGGCTTCCAGGTCTTGCCGCAGCGGGTGCAGCGAATATACATCTGGTTAGTCGGTAGGGTGTGTTTGATGACCGAATAATTTACATCGTTCCCGCGCAAGAAGCCGCCCGGAATGTTCCCTCTGCCGCCCTTTTTATGCTGGCAAGCGTTCTGAACCGCTGCCTGATCTCGGCCAGTTTTGACTAGCTCGCGCCCGCGAGATTCGTACTCTTGGGACTTGGTGTTGCGCTTGTTACGTCTATCGGCGAGACGCTCAATAACATCCTCTCGCTCGGCTTCTTGAGACAAAATATCGGTCAGCAACTTCCGACGAGTTAACTCCGTGATATTTAGTTCGCTCAACGGGGACGCCAATATCACATCATCGGATTTGATTAATCCAGATTCATTTACGAGCTTCGGATCGTTAGACATAGTTCCTCTTTAGATTGGGTGTTAGGGTCTTGACGGGCAGAGTCTTGTACGGAAAACGGATTAACGCAGGGATTCTCGGGAGAGTTCGCGGGCTTCGCGGATCGCGTGCATCGTGGATTTCATTACATTTGCGAATTCCAGAGCAGGAACTTGCCCGCCCTCGAAGAACTCGCGTTTGAGGCCCGTAATTCTATCTTCGTCTACTTCGAACAAAAGATGGACGCGATCTTCGTCGCCTTGGTATCGAGTGTCCGTACCCTGCAAGGTTACGCCCCGAATCTGGAGGAAGCTCGCGAGGCGGGAATCTGACGTGCTGTAAATCATGAGAACCTACTCATAGTTTTGTCTAAGCGATTGCATGAATTTCAAATATGTGCGGGCGGCGGGACCTATCGGTTCCCCAAAGGTCTTCTTGATCTGCGCTTCTGTCAGGAATCCTTTTCTGCGGGCGTCCATCAAGCAAGTTCTCCACCCCCGATATCGGAATCCCGAAGGAACGCCCTTGTCATCGAAGCGGGGTACTTCTAGCTCGATCATGGCAGGCCGCTGGCACCACGATACTACTTCAGCTTCTTGACCTTCTTTTCTCACGCCCCAAAGTGCGATCATCTGCGGATGCCCCATCTCGCGATAGAAGCATTTCATCTTGCAGCCATCCCGGAGCTTTCCGATGAACTGCTCGTAAGTCAGAACTTGTCCGACGCGGGCATCGATGTCTTCGTAGTCGGCGGGATCAAGGAAGCGGTATTGGGCCGCGAGCGCGTAGTTGATTTCCTTCTGCCGAGCCAACTCTTCTTGATTCTGGGCGCTAGAGGTTACGTAGCGGTTCTCGGCATACTTTCGTATGAGGGCGTCCATCTCTTTCGAGTCATGGCCCATCAGATTCTCTCCGTAATCCTCCCACGGAGCTTTGGCGCGTCCTGCTGTTCCCATATTTATCCTAGTTTCTTAGAAAGTTACCTCCGTCCGGACGGCGCTATAGACGCAATACGGAAAATGAACTCGGGCAAGTTCGCGGAGGTCGCCACTATGTTTCCTGCCGGATCAAGCGACAATGGCACGGGCACCCGCTAAGATGCCTGCTTACCCGTCATTATACCCACGGGCTGCGGGGAGAGCCTGTAGCGAACAGGCATTAGCTCAGGCATCCGGTGGTAATCCAACCATGCGCTCCGGTCGCCCGAACTAAACTTATGATTTTCGAAGTATCTGCCCGCATCGTAGGCAATAGCCGAGAATCGCATTACTGATTATTCGGCGAATTGTTTTGTGCGGGCAGGTCATGTAAGGTCTAAAGGAGAATCAGTATCTTGGATTTCAGCTAAAGAAAGGAATCGCTCGTGAGTCTTGTATTCTCGGGCAAGCTCGTCAAAGTTCTGGTACAGCCATCGCCCGAAATCACGTCTATACTTCGGGTCGTTCGTAAACATTACCTGGGCCATCGTCGGCGCGGGTGCTGTGGCGGCTTTCGTGAAGAAATTTGGTTTGACTTCGAACATTATTTTACGGACTTAATTTTTCTGATACGCACGCCCGACCATTTCTCCCGAGCCAACTTACGCAAAGACTCCAAAGAGTAGGCCCGTACCCAGCACCCGCGAGCAATCTTGTTTGTGTTCCTTTTCCGCATTACGTTGAGAGATAGTTGCCGCCGTTGGTTAATTTCCTATAAGATTTGCTGCGTTCTGCGAGCAAGGTCGTCCAGTAACTTCGGTCTTTCAGGACGCTGTATAATGTCCAGCAGATGTCGCAGACTCGCGGGTATTCTTCGGACAAGAAATAGCCTGTCGGAACGCCTTCGGGCGATGGGTAGTTCCAGTTATGATCGCGAGCTTGCCCGTACATCAACTGATTGCAAGGGCCGTCACAGCGCCACGGGTCTTTGATTCCTGCGGGCGGAAATTGCTCGAAGGCCCCCGCCCTAAGATCAAGCCGATCTGCCCATTCTTCGAAAGTCATACGTTTTCCGTACTAGGTGGTAAGAATACGGCGTTCGCGTCGGTCTTCGTAAACAGTCTTCCAGTATAGCGGGCGGCCAAGAGTGTCGCACCAGCCCCATTTGATTAGTTTCTGTTGAACTTCTTCGGTCTGCGGATATTTGGATTGATAGGCCATAAGGTTTAGCCTCCGAGCCTCGGTAATTATTGCGGGCAAGAACCTAACGCTTCCCGTCCGCTGTGGACTTCGGTTCTCTAAGCGTATCGTCCCAATTTGGACGCCCGCAAACTCAAACTTTACGGGCTATTCTGTTGCTAGGAAGCCCGAACAACCCCAGCAGCTTTTTAGGCCGCAGCAGCCATAGCAAGAGGCTTGGCGTTTAGCATTTCTGTGTCCGTAACGTGGCCACAGCATCCGTGCCCATCCATGCTATCTCGTCCGCGCAATCGAATCCATTTCAGGCCCGTCACGTCGCCCGTTACCAATTTGCAAATATTGGCAGCCAAACCCGAAGTCAAGTTTTCCGACCGACTTAACGGGCGATCTGGTGGACCTGCGGGCTTCGAAGCCCGGTCTTGCACGTCTTAACAGCACTTCAACTGAGCAAACTTTAATTGGGAGTAGGCGTGTGCCGACGCCTCGTTCTTAAGTCCCCACTCCTGCGTCGTTTCGCGACCTTGGCTTTCTTCAGTCGCTTCCGAAGAAGCGGGTTTTCCCCAGCGGCAACCTGTGGAGACCTCCCAAACTTTAGGGCAGCAGGTTTGCCGCCTCCACCAGTTCGTTTTCCCCGAACAAACCCATCTTACCAAATCGCCCGAAAGTTGTCAAGCTAATCTTCGTCAAAGCAGGCCGGAGGTTTCTCGACGCCCGCAGACGGCTTGAGTTCCTGGTGCAGTTGATCTATGTCACGCTCGTATTCGATGATGATCGCCCGTTGCCCGATACAAAACAGGGCGAGCAAAATCAGGGCGGCGGTTAGGAGACGTTTCATGCAAGGGACGAAAAGATCGTTATTTCTTTGGCCGTATTCTCGATGTCCTGAGCGCGATCTTCAATCTCCTCGGGCGTTGCGGGTCGTCCGAAAGCTCGGGCAATTGTAATGGCTAGCCAACTTCGAAGCGGATACTTAGACTTGCTGGCTTGGCAGGACATTTGGCTGCCGTCTCCGCAGCAAGGCACCAAATTGTACGGGATATGTCCGAGCGCCGAATCAACTCGATCCAGACCCCAAACTTTGCCTTTGGGCGGTTTGGCTCCGCAGTAAACGCATGGCCGAGGCTCGCCTTTATCCAAGAAATACGGAACAGCTTCTACTGGACTCTTGAATCCGAATTCGCGATTATTGATCTTGTCGGTCCAAATCATGCTATTGTACCGCTTCCGAAGGCATTTGTAATAGCCGTTGGAAGCTAGTCGGGCGGCATGAATATCGCCCATAGCAATTCTTTTGGGTTTGGGCAAGAGTCCGGATTCCCGCCAGTCCTTGGCCCACAATTCTATGGTTTCCGGGGTCTGCCCGGTACGAACCGATATTTCATTGCGGCTACGATTTGCCCGCAAGAACTCTAGAACTTTATCTTGGCACTCTCGCTCGGAACTGAACGATAACTGTTTGAATTTTCCCACATTCCCTCCTCATAAGGGTGAGTCGGAGCGGAGTGTATGAGGCACCCCGCCCCTTCTCGAAGCAAAGCCTGTATTCCGCATTCGCGGTCATAGCCCCACATTTACTACTTTACCACAAACCACCCACTCTTGTCAAGTGGTTAGCTGATGGCGCTGGCAGCATCGATTTCCCGGATACGAATGGTCGTATCGGGGCCGAGGCTGGTGGTGAAATGGACCCTATCAATGTGTTAACTGTACGTTCGTTTTCCGTACAGATCGGACTGTCGCATCGCCCGTAGGCGTTTCCTCGCTCAGTCTCTACTGCTGCCCGCTTTCGCTGCTTGCAGTCTGTTGGCTTCTCAGCTTCCAGCTTAATCAGAGGAAATTCGCATCATACTCTTTGTACGATGCCCCTAGTTTGTTAAGGAGGTCCATCCCGGAATCAGCATTATTGTTACTACCCTTTTGGGCGGGCAAGTCGTTTCCGCTTGCCTCTGCAAATTCATTTCCTTGCAGATCGGACTGTCGCATACACTCGAAAGTGTTCTTCTCGCTCAGTCTCTACTGGTGCTTTCGCTTCCAGTCTGTTCCCATCGCAGGGTTCAGCTTAATCAGAGAAGATTTAACGAGGGCCTAAAACCGACCGCTCGGGTCTGCCACGCTAGGCTCCAAATTTCTGGGAGCAGACCAAAGAACGCCGAGCCTTATCGGTAGCGTTCTGGACGATATTGCAGCGAATATTCCGCCACTCGCCATCGCCGTACCCAGTGTCACCCTGCGCTCCGAGGTTGATGGAGAAAATTCCATCGCGCCCGAAGATATACGTACGCAGAGCAGTCAAGCCCGTAACCGCGCCAGTTCCCGGATTGTAATTCGGGCTGGTAGTTACCAAGTTAGACTGGAAGAAGCTTACGCCGGAAGTCGGGATTTCAATGACTTCGGTCAAGTCCGTCGAGATGATTTCATCCAGGCGGCTGTAACCCTGCGGAGTACGCTTCAGGATATCGATTGGCGAATCGTTCGAGTTGTCTGCAAGCACGTCACCCAACGCAAAAGGATGGATAACGCCCGCAAAGTTCTTCGAAGCTTCGTCAAACGGGCGAACCGAACGTCCGGCAAGTGACTGCACGGCGTTTCGGATGTAGGTCAGGGAGAGAGTCGTGAAGCTCGTGGTCGAGGTCGCGGCCAGTTTGGTCAGGACCGAAGAATCCACGGAGTTCGCGCCGTCCGCAGTTGCACGAACCAAAGCGGACAGAGACTCGCCGAGACGGTAGGCCATCTCTCGGGCGACGTTTTCGACAGTGTTGTCGATTGCGGTCGCGAGGGACAGCGAGGAGAAGTTAGCGTAATCAGCGTCAACTGTGTTTTGGGAATGCTGTTTTTAGGCAGTCATTACGGGCGTCGCCGTCTCCTGTGTCACCACAGGGCCACTCTTACTGTCACCAGTAAGTTCGGACTCTATCTTCAGTTCGTTTTCCGAACTGCTTGACGTATTAGTCTCTACGTCTACTCCCCGTTTATTCAAGATCGACAACTGTTTCCACAACTCTTCCCGACGTTCGGGATTCATTGTCGGCGGAAGCCGTAGAAATTCTAGGAAGACAATTGCACGCTCTTTTTTGATTATCAGATAAGGCATGATTGCCAAAATAAGAAGTTCCATGTCCTTCTTTTTCGACAACCGCCAAATAGACGGAATTTTGCATCTCGGGTTATTCGGGCGTTGCGTAAAAGTTACGCCCCCGAAGTTTTCCTTCAGCCACGCAGTCAATCTATGGTCCGTATTGCCAACCAATATCTGCGGATTGTAGTTGATGACGCCCCACTTCTGGCGTCGTCCAGCTCCGATGCAAAAACAGCCCTCGCCATCAATAATTCCAGCGAGGTACGAATATTTTGATTTGTCTGACATTCTAGCCATCCTTTTGGATTATTTAATAGGCTTGTAAAACGGTTAGTCTTGGCTCGGTATTGTCTGCCATTATAGCAGATGTCCACCGATATAGTCAAGTTTATGGTGAGCCGCAAATCAACTCACCGATTGTCGCCGAGGTATTCAGTACAGATACGCTCACGCCCGCGCCAACAGTTCCTTCAGTCGTCTGACTGGTGTTGGCCGCGAGGGGAACATACATCCATTTTGTTGCGGCGGGCAAGTATAACTGCCAACCTCTTACGGTCGCCCGTAAGTGCGGACTATATCATCACCCGTTTCCGGGGCGCGGCGTGTAGTCTCTACGGGGTCACTTAGACTTCCCTCGGGATTGACTCAATGAGTTATCCCCCGATATAGCCACGTTATTCAACATCGCTTACGCGATGAGGGTACCTGTTTGATACAAGTTGTACTGGTTACCAGATTTCATCGGGAGGTCCAAACGTTCGGAACACGCGACGAACGGCGTCTGTGCCTTCAGGTTCTCCTGTTTCTTGGCACACGAGCTTCGACCCTATTCCGCAAGAACCATTTAACGGAACTTTTTGTCGTAGTACCGAACCGTGGACTGAGGCAGGTTTGACTGGTTATTAGAACTCGGGCTATAGCCCATAGTTTCACCTGTTTAGGTCAAGTTCAGCCGAAGCTGCTCTACTTACACTCGCGGGCAAGTTATCAATCCGGATAACGTCGCGGGCTTGGAGTCAGAGAACTCCAGGTGAATCCCTCATGTAATTGGGGAGGTTCGGGCAATCCGGCCTTTACCTCAAAATTGTAGGGCGGGTGCATTTTACGGGTTTGCAATATTCTCCCGACCCGCCCGTTATGTTTACTGCACGCCCAACTTTACAGTTACGGGCTTCCGATTCTTGCGAGGACGTTTAGTTCCTTTTTTGAACTTCGACTTCGCATAACGAACCGATGGCGGATGTTTCTTGAAAACTCTCTCGCGATGTCTTGCCCGCTCCTCCGCCTTACGGAGCTTGGTCGCGAACTTCTGTTCTTCTGTGCGCATGAATTACCTCCTAAAGGGTAATTGTCATGTCGCCTCCTTCTGTTTGTACGGAAAACGGATTAGTTCCAAACTTGAGTCGAGCCGCCGTATGCTCTACCGATGCTGCTCGTGCCGACAAGGGCCCCCCAAGTCGGGCCGTATTGCATCCAACCGGGGAGATCGCCAACATAGGGCTGCGGGTATCCGGGCCACGGCTGGAACTGATACCCGCCTCGCCCGCAACACGGGCAATGGCCGCAGTTCGGACAAACGTGCTGCGGTTGCGGGACTCGATACGTGCCCGCGTAATTCTGTTCGTTCGTATTCGGAACTGGTACTTGCATTGTCAACTCCATCGGGGCGTCAAAATCTTCCGCCACGTATAAAATCTGATCTTTGCCAAAACCCGGAATTCTATTCTCCACTGATGACTTCCCAATCTTTATCGGGCGACGAATTGATCGCCTCGCGATACGGGCGTGCCTGCTGAATGCACCCGTCAGACGACGGATTGTACGGATCGTTCGGGTCTGTCCCGATTTGCCAGCCATGAATTTTGAAACCGTCGCGATTGTACATCTGGTTACTCGGATCGGGAGTCAACGGGATTGTTACAGGCCCCGTCTTCTGGCTATCGTATGCCGCGCCCGCCGTGTACTTTCCTACGGGCAATGATCCGATGTCCTTAACGGCCTGAGTCGCGGGATTGTTGCGCCCTTGAACTCCGCCCCGAACATTATGCCCGGACCAACCCGTAGAAAAGAATTCTCCGTTATGGAATACTTTCCCGGCTTTGATGTTAAACGTCCACATTTCTTTTCACCATCAGAACAGCATCGGCTCCGGGCCCGTAGTAGTCGAACTCCGTTTTGGCGGGCATCCAGCCGATCTTCGTATATAATCGCTCGCCATCGGAGAAAGGCTCGGTATGTAGCCAGAGTTCGGGAAACGTCTTACTGGCTTCGTTGAGAAGCGCGGTTCCGATTCCCCGCCTTTGCCAATTACGGGCGACTGTTACGCTCCAGACGAACGCAAATCCGGGGCGGTAAGGATCGATTGACAATCTATTTTCAGTAATCAAAGCTCCGATAACTATCGGGCTATCTTCGAACACCCAGCATTTGCCCGAACCAATCTTCGCCCGTAATTCGTTTTCCGTACAAGGCGAAACGTAGCTTGTGGAATTCAGCCACGCAACATCCGCGAAATCCCGAGATTCATACGGGCGAATCATTACTTTTGAATGCCCAAGGACCACTCGTACTTGCCGCGTTCGTTTGTGACATCGCTGTGGAAGCCCGCAATATCAAGTACGTCAATGTTGTTATCGTTCTTGTAGGTGAGACCTTTTCTAAAGGCCATCTTTTCGGCGAAGGTGTCGAATTCTTCCGTGACAATACCAATATCGGCCATTACGCCCTCGCCTGCCGACGCTGCGCTTCCGCTTGGTCAAGAGCCTCAACTTTTTCCTTGAAACCTCGTTCATGCTTCAGGCGTTTCCCGTACTCGTCGCCCGACATCTTATCGATCTCGGCGCGGGTAATTCCAATACTCGGTGCTGGGCCGCTGTCGGACCCGTTCGAGCGGGTCAAGCCGGAACTTACGGGCCTCGGTGCAGGCTGTGGCGCGGGCTGAGGGGTCGGTTCTGGCTCCGTTTTCTGTACAACGGGCTCGGGCTTCGGAGTCATGTATTCTTTCAGTTGCTCGAAAGCAAACTGGAAGTTTTCCTTAACTGGGTCAAGGTTGTTCTTCTGCATCCACGCGGCTAGTGTCTGGAGATTTCCCGCACACGGGTAATATTCGGGCGTCGCGTTCTTAAACGCAATCGCTTCTTCTTGGACCGTTGCTCGGTCAAGGCGCTGTTCAACGCGGGACAATCTTGTCCGCAGGACCTCCGGATCGCCGATCTGCGCCCGCACAATCCGCTGGGCGGCTTTATCAAACTTTTCGGGATCGTTGATATCGCTCGCCAACTGAATCCGTTCTTCAGCGGTCAAAGGTTCGGGCTTCAGGTCATACTTCGATTCATCGAAGCGCGAGATATTGTCTGGAATCTGGTCAACCGTGGAACTCGATAGCCGAAGGTCTTTGTTGAGTCGGCGGTTGAGCTTAATAAGCTCGGAATTCTGTGCGGCCATCTTCGCCCCTAAATCTTCGGGCGTGCCGTCATAAATGATTACTTGCTTTCCGCCGAGTGCGACCCCGTTTTCGGTCGGCTGGTACTCGTATCGAACTTCTTTGGGGGCAACAGGTTCTTGGGTGGCAATCGTTTCAGTCATAAATCCTCTTTAGAGTTATCTTTTAGGGTCGTTGTGATCTTAGATTTGTATCGGGCTTGTTTCGGGTGTTTAGTCATGCACGGCTTGCAGAAAGGCATCGGGTTGGCACACGTTGTATCCGTAAGTCGCCCGCAAATTCCGTTGTGAGACTTATGATCGCAACCACACGGGCTTTGTTGAATTCCAGGTTCGTAGCTCATGTTAATAATTCAGAAGTTCCTGGGTCGGATCGGGCAATACATTGGGCTGGTCCCGTTTAGTCGTGAAGTCTTGAATGTAGCCCGCTACCTTGTTGGTCACCCGCTGATAGAACATGCCTGCGGCCAAGGCCAAGTTGTGCTTCGCCCGAACCTGGGATTCGTAATCCTTGTCTGTCGGGTCCACTTGCATCAAGTCCAATTGGAACTGGTCGATCTCCCCGAGTTGGATTCGTTTCAGGACTTCGAATCCGGGCATCTGAACTGCGGACATCAATTGCTGGACTTCGGTATCTGACGGGCGATAGCTAGCTGCGTTCATTAGTGTCTTATCCGTTTTCCGTATTTTCTTGCACAAAACCCCTTTATTTAGGGGGTTTCGTTACGAACCGTAGTTGGCGGGCTGCTCTTTGGCTTCTCCAAACACAACTTCTGCTTTTAGGCCGCCGTGCTCGCCTTCATCAAGGATGCACATAATTCCTCCGGGCAATACGCGGTCGGTGTCTTCTGGTCGCCCGAGTTCATCCTTGCCCTCGACTTGCTTTTCTAGCTGGATGCAATTCGAACTGTGGAATACTAGCAGGATCGGCCCGTCTTCCTGTCCTTCTTTGATGTAGCGTTTAATCGCTTTGGTCTGACGCTTCGCGAACTCCCGCAGGCTTTCGCCATCTGGAATCGGTTCGTCAGGGTTGTCGATATAGTGATTGAAAGCTTCCTGCGTATCCTCTCGCGACTTGCCCGAAAACATTCCTACGTCCCACGGGCGAAGCGTCGGGTCTTTCTCAGCTTTGACACTCGGTAGTACAAGTTTAGCAGTTTCTTGTGCTCGCCCGAGATCAGAACAGAATACCCGCTTGATACCTTTATCGGACAAGTATTCGCGGGCCGCCTGAGCTTCTTTCTTGCCCGTAGCATTCAGGGGAACTTCGATCCACCCTCGAAATAGCTTATCTTTGTTCCCGTTCGTTTCCCCGTGGCGAACCGCGTAGATGATCGCTGACTTTCGGCTTTGGTATCCGTTGGAGCAGTCATCTGCGTCTACTTTAGCCCGCCCGTCGGCATTCTTGGGAACTTCCGGGTCAAGCACGACCAATTGGTTGCCGCACGATTCGTCATCCTTATACCACACGCAGTTTCCGCAATTTCTAGGCTGGGGATTTTCCGAGGCGCGGACAAACCCCGAGACCCGCGTACCATCTTGTCCTTTCATTTCTCCTGCCATGCTTTAACCCCTTTACTGCTATTACAAGATTTACAAGCTGGCACGAGATTTGCAGTCCAATTGGAACCGCCCTTAGACAGCGCCTTGCGATGTTCTATCGTCAGAGTTTTTGGAGTAAGAATCTTAGGACAGTAAAAGCACTTCCATCCGTGATAATCAACTTTCTTCATCCAAGCATCGTAATCAAATATACCAGGCGCGTTTGCTAATCGCGCTCTCCGAGTCAGGACATATTTGCGAGAGTTTCGCAGAGCCTTTTCGGGATTACTCTTTCGCCAAGAGGCGACTGCCAAAGAATGGGCGTTGCTGCCGTGTTTCTCTAGCCACACAATATACCGTGCTCGTTGTAATTCTTTAGCTTTCGGAGTTTGGCGGTATCTAGTGGCTCGGTCTGCAACGATGTCTTGGTTTTTGGCAGCGTAAGCAGCGGTTTTAGCGATAGTACAACTTCTGCATTCTAAGCGGGTCGCATAGAAATCGTTGGTAGATTCAACTTCATTACACCGCTTGCAAATCCTGAAGTTACCCGCCGCCGTAACAATTATCTGATTATCATCAATTGGGGCGGGTTTAGCAGCCCGCCACTTTTTCCGGTATTCAGCATTTGACAGCCCGTTAATCGAGCGAGCGCTGTAGCAAGGCTTGCACCTATAATTTCTGCCGGATGCGGTCCTTGCGCTTCGGGGAAAATCTAGCAACGGCTTGAAATCACCGCAGCCTATACATTCCTTGTAGGCCCCATCGCCCGTAATAATTATTGGAGTCGCTTGCATCCGCTTTTATTATACCACACTACGCCACGTCACCAAAACCCACGCCCCCCGGCGTTCCCTCGGTTTCCTCGGAACGGGCCGAAGATTCTACAGCGAACCTCATGAGGTCGCGTTTAATACGCCCCTGAGTATCTTCGTCCGCCTGCTGAGATTTCAGTTGAGCTTTTTGATCGTTAAGCTGCATCTGTGTCTGTAGCGGGCCTTGCTGTTGCTGCTGAAGTTTCTGTTGTCTACGGGCTTCCATCTGCGGAGTCAATGGCTTAATCAAGTCGCGGCGATCTTTCCAGTCGCTCGCCATCATAACCATATCGAGCAGCGTCAACTGGTCAACGTAGTAACCTTGGTCAGCCAAGAATTCCAAGAACTGCGGGTTTGCCAAGAACTGTTCGAGCAGGACTAGGCTCTGCGCCATAGTCTTTTTTGCTGACAAGCTAGCGCCCGCGAGTACCTCGAAGGTTACTTTGCCGTTGTGATATTCCTGCATCCCGTCTACTTTTATTGTTTTATTAGGATCGGCGGGATCAACATCTTGGTCGAAAGACGCCAGATAGTCTTTCCCCAACTCGTCGCCTAGAATGTCCTTTATCTCTTTATCCGACAGGTACGTGAAAATAAGTTCGTCTAGAATATACAGCCAAGGAAGGAACACTTGATCCAAGAAAGCGTCCAGAGGGCCATCTAGCCGCGTGGCGGACGCTTGAGCGAGATTATTAGCGCCCGTAGCCGAGCGCCCCATTCCGTTACGAGGGCCAGCAGAAGAACCCTGCACCAGAGCTTGATCAGCGCCCGTCGTGCTCTCGGTATTGGCTTCAGAATTTTGTAGCGCGGCCCAGGTTTCTGCGGGCACTTTCGGCTGTTCGAGTAATTTGTACGCCTTATCCACTTCGCCATCGACAGATACGATCTTTCCGATAGAAGTGCGGATCATCTGCGTCGGGCTATTAGAATCTCTTGCCCGCAGATACACCGGGTTAACGCCAAAACTCAGAATCTTGAGAATCGAGTTGATCGTGCCTTGATCGACACGCTGGTTTTGCCCGACCGTAAGGCCGATGCCCATGCCGTAGAAGGCTTTCGGGCGATTCCACCAGTTGGCGGACAAGAAATTGATCTTCTTGAATTCGTTTTCCGCACTGTAAATTGTGATCTTGCGATTGACGACGATGATCTTTCGTTTCTTGTCAACGTACTCCAGAACTTCAAGCTCTTGCGCCAGCGGGTCGTTGCTCGAAATAATCGTCTTCTCTTGCGCGTGGTGAACAACTCCAACCGTAGTGTTCGTCTGATCCGTTCGTAAAGTGCTAGGCGTCATCGACGCTTCCATAGGAGGGGCCCAGAGTTCTTTTAATTTATCGTCCGACCAATACGCGCCCCAAGTCCACCCAGGTAGCGGCTTTCCATTCTCATCGACGTTAGCGTCTTTCAAGTCTTTTAGAGCGTAGAAATCCAGGAAGCGGCGGTCGATTACGTGCTTCGCTTCTCGGATATCCCCTACGTCCAAAGTTGCATCGATCAAGACATTCCCTAATGGCCGAGACTCAAAGAAAGGAATGTAGCAAGTTCTTTCAGTCCACTTAATTGTGGGAGGAGCATCGGAATGAATTGTCTCGGAACCGCCCGCAGAGTCGGAAGTTTTGACGGAGTTTGTTATACGGCGGGGAATCTTTTTTGTGACCCGCTTAATCCCCCATTTCCAAATGCCCGTGCCAAGGAAACAAAACTGTTCCAAACCCCATTTTACTTCTCGCTTAAAATTACATTCGTCCAGCATCACAGACATGACCGTAGTTTTTTCGTCTACAGTTTTTTGTGACGTGCCGGGGCGCGGGCGAAGAACCATCGGGGGGTCCTCGAAAAATATCCCGGCATATAGCTTCGGGACAACCGAATTCACCACCTTAGCCACGGTGAACCTCTGCACGTTAGGCTCTAAGGTGTATGAATTTTCGAACACAGTCAGGGGGCGCGGCGCTTGAAATAGAAGATCAGAATCTCTCCATAAAAGTGCCCATTGTTTGCTTTGAATAAACGCTTCGTCAATTACGGCGCACCCAACTACAAGGGCAGTTGTATCCTCTGCGGTCTTGAGATCACCTTGGCTGGTGAAATCGTTCGCGACGAGAACTTTGTTCGGGTTGCCCTCTGTGGGGATTAGCGCCATGAATTATCCGTTTTCCGTATTAATAAAGTCCCGCGTCGGCGATGGGATCACGATCCGGCATTTGAGGAATCCCGCCCTGCATCGCCAGCACTTGCCCGTCTTCAACTTGCTTCGCGAACGGCCCAAGCCCGTAAATTAAATCTCGTCGAAGTCTTTCAACTCTGTCCGTAACATTTACGGGCAACATCGGCTGCGTCTCTGCGAAATTCTGGAAGTGGTTCACGAGCAGGCTCAGGCTACAAACAATGTCCGTAAACGTCCCTTTAGGGAACGCCTCAAGCTCGTTGTAGAGTTCTTCAAGGCCCGCCATTGCTTTCCAGAAGTACAAGCGCCCGTCACCAAGCAATCGGCATGCAGGCTTCGCCTTGACTTCCTTGCTGTTAGCCTTCGAACCCTTCCCGAGCGATACGAATTCAAACGGAACGATGATTCTGAAGCGTTCCATCTCGCGGCGGATTTCCGAGCTTAACCATCGGGCACCCATCGAATCTTCGACAGCCACGCGGCGTGGTTTCCACTTGTGCGCGAAACTCGCCATGACGCCCGGAAGTTCATATTCCCCAAATCGCCCGCGAACCATGTCGATAATGTAAATCCCGGACGACGTGAATAGCCCCGCGATTCCAACCGTATATTTCGCACCCTTTTGCTCGCTATAAGCCAAGTCCCAGGCTTCAAAAGTAATTCCTTGTTGTGGAAGCGTATCAACTGTTCGGGCGACCATCAATTCGCGACGGAACTTGGTCTCGAACGATTTGTTCAGGTCAAGGAAAAATTGGCTGTAGTACGTTGCAGTATCGCCCGTCTTGTTGGCTTCCGCGTACTCCGTTTTGAGAACAGACAATGTTAACCGCTCGGGGAACCACAGAGTAATCATGTGGTCTTCGAGCAAGTCGGGCGTTCTATCTTCAAACTCCGGCTTGATGATTCCTGCCGGATGCGCCAAGACCTTGACCATCGCGGGCTGCCCGTTCCGAGCCCGTTTTTCTTCGTCCTTGACCGTGGCCGTTAAGTTATCGTCTTGGTGATACGGCGTACCGATTCTGTCTTTGTACCCGTACGGCTCGCACAACTTTCGGGCCATGGCAATTTCGCGATTGATGCTCGCGATCCGATCTTTGTTCTGCGTATTCTCGGCGGTCGTTCCGTCATCGATCTTCAAAAGATCGGTGTGAGTACCAGTCGTGTTCTTCCCGAGCGACGTGGCGCGAATCGTGGGTCCAGCAATATCCTTGGACTTTCGGGCGGGCGTTATCCATTCAGGCTGTTCTCCAGGCTTCGATTCACAGTGCTCGGGGAACAAGATTTGGATAAGCCGCAGCTTGCCCGCAAATTCGTGATCCGCATCGAATACTTTCGGGTTACCGATCTCGTACGGGCCTTCCCACGCTTTCTTCTGGTCTTTGTCCTCAATGGCCTCCAGCGTGAAGTGTCCTTTAATCACGCCCGTGAATTCCTCAGCGAGCGAGACCGTACCCGTCATAATGTTGATACGTATCGAAGGCCAGCACAGAACCCATTGGACGCAATCGACAATATCGGCAGTCGATTTGAACCCGCCTCGGGGGAGGAACAACAAGCGGTCGTGAAGACCCTTATCAAACTCCGCAAATACTTTAAAACTCTTGGCCGAAGGGTCTTTGAGAACGAAGAAGCCTTCTTTTTCGGGCGTTGAGAACAGTTCCCGATGGCAATCCGCAAACTGCCGATACCCGAGAATCTCTCGGGCAAGCCAGTAACCGTCCGTCTGGCACCGATGCCGAAGCGCAAGCCCGTCTTTAATCAGATCGTGCCCGTACTCTGCCTGAACCTGATACCGATACTTAGTCCAGTAAAGGGCTAGATCGTCTTTCTGTTTATCGGTCAGAGCTTGCATTTAGTTTACGGGCTACGCCTTGTTCAAACCCTCAACTTGGCGTTTTTCACGGTCAAGTTTGCGCTTCAAGGACCAAAGCAGGGCTTCTTCGAGCTTCGTAATCACAAGAGAATTCTCGCGGCACGGGAAAGCTTTATTGAAGCCTTCGATCTTTTCCTTGGCCCAGATAATCACGTCGTCAATCTGGCAGCCGTTAACTCCGAATTCTTTAATCGGGCCACTCTGGATCGTAAATTTGACCGACGATTCTTGCCCGTGAATTTGTGGCCAACCCGTCTCTTGAATGTATTCACTCATTTTCGTTCTCCAGTTCGTTTTCCGTACAATAGCCTAATTTCCGTACAGCACGAAAACCTAATTACAGTTTCTTTGCTTCGGCGGCAATATCTTTCTTGGCCGCCGCAATCTCCCCGTCAACGAGCGAAACACCCTTCTTGGCGTCCGCGCTGAAAGCTGCTTTGACCGATTTCGTTACGCCGGGGGTAAATACGCCGACGATAAATCCAACAATTGCTCCGATAATGTAGTGCATGACTTCTCCTTAAATTCGTTTTCCGTACTATTTACCGCCGAAGTTTAAAGCGAACTGCCCCATTTTGGCGGTATGTTTCACGTTTGAGTTTGCAGCGGCGTGTTTGATGCTTTCGGGCAGTGGATCGGAATCTTTCCCAGACCATCCGTGCCTACGCGCCCACTGATGAAGTCCGCCTCGTCTAACCTTAAATGCCGCCCGATGCAGCGAATTTCTTGCCATTTTTGTTTTTCCTGTGGTTCCAAACCAAGAGCATTTCCTCGTACGTAAGAAACGCATTTTTCATAGTATTGCAAGTGAAGCAGCAAGGAACCGAATTGGTGTTGAGATATCCGACAGCAGAGTCCTTACGATCTAGCCCCGAGCCCGTTTCGGGAAGCCCGCTGCCGCAATAGTGGCAAGCGTTGTTTCTTACTAGAAAGGCGTACTCTTCGAACGAGAGGGCAAACTCTATTTCCCGACGCTTAGCCTGACTTTTGGCTAGCCGATACCGCCCCTCAATCGTACGAGAAGTGGCCCGGTCTCTGGATTTGTACTTCTCGATGTTGTTTAATCGAGATGCTTTCCGAGAAGCCTTAACCTTGTCTAAATTGCGGGCTATGTATTTCTGCTGCTCTGCGTTGTGGCATTCTCGACAGTATGAATGATTCAAACTACGCCGAGGATTTAGGCCGCATTTGTAACAGGGTAACTCGCCCGCCATTATTTCTTGTACCCCAAGTCTTTCTGCATTGCCACTACTGCGGGTGACCCGTCTTCATCGTTTTCACTTTCATGTTCGCCGTCGTTTGGCTCTCCCCAATGCTGCTCCAGATGGTCGTGGAGTTCGTCCATGTTCTTGGCCGTATGTTCTTCCATCGGGTGGGAGAAATTAACGTGGTGATGCTCAATAACGTGCGACCCGTCCGAAGCTTTGCGAATGTGCATCGCCCGAATAACTTTGGGCGGCTGGACTTCTGCATCCGGAGCGTCGGCCAGGACGGAATGAGCAAGTCCCATCGCTGATTTCAGCTTGGCGTGGTCGCCCTGCGTCAGAACTTTCTCGCCCTCCTTCATAATGTACGGGCCAGTCTTAGGTACGGTGCCCCCGTCGTGCATCTGTCCCAACGGCTTTACCATGTCCTTGACATCGATCCGCTTTTCACCTTTGCCAGAACCGTACGGGCCCTGAGACTTAGTTTTGTCCATCGGGCTGTTTACGGGCTTCATCGCCGTGCCTTTAGGGGCTGGAGCGCCCGTAGGCTTCAAGGCATCGACCGCCGACTGCTGCATCTTCGCCCGTTCATTAAGTTCGGTGCCGATAGGCGTGCTAGTCGGGTCTTTCGGAAGTAGGGACTGAATCGGGTTACCTGCCATGTTTCACCTTAGAAATTCTAGTTTTGACTGCCTGTCTAATTCCGGGCGCAGGGTCGTAGTCGGGGTATAAACTTTTGAACTGCCGAAGTGCTTGGCTGAAGTTTGCGGGCAACTTTCCGTTCTGTACCAGCCAAAGTAATCCGAGAGACGGGGCCCGCGATTCACCCCTGTTACAAGCGACGAGAACTTTGTGCCCTAGACGAAGACTCTCAGAAATGTAATCAAGGCCCGTATCAAGCGCAGCGTTCGGTATATAATCAGCAGAATCGGCATCGATCAGGTTCAGCGCGAGGACGCGCCCTTTCTTAGCGTGCAGGTAATCTTTTCCCAGCGGGGCGGCTCTTTCCGTGTATCCGAGCAGCGAGCGGTGCCCGCCTTCGCCTTCTTTAGTCGCCCGCAAAACCCGCCAATCAGGATCATCCGCAACCTTGAGGTAATCTGGATCACCCCCTATGTATAGCCGCGAATAAATTTCCTTCATTGTTCGTTTTCCGTACTACCACACGTCTTCGAATGCCCCGCGCAACGCCAGTCGCTTCATCTCGTCCTGAAAGACTTTTCCGTGGTCAGCTTTGGGGTGCGCGACGTGAACGCACTCGTGAAGTAAATCAGCCCGAACGTACCGCCAGCATTTGAGGAAATTGCGGGATATGTAAATCGCTACGGGCTCCGTGGTTCCTTCTTTGAAGCAGGTCACCGCGCAAGTCGCCCGATTGAGCCCGAAGAACTTTTTCATCTGCCCGGGCGTGATGAAATTAACTTCTATGTTCGGAAGTTTGCCCGAGAAATATTTGCGGTTGTACTCGTTGTAGAGACGCTTGAGCGTACGGTGGGATGGCACATTTTATCTCCTGCCCGCCGCTTTCGCTTTCGAGCAAATTTACTCTACGCAGGGCCCGTTGATGTGGGTATCGTTTGGGTCCAAACCTTCAGTTTCCAGTACCCACGGATAGCCCACTTTCAGGGCGTCCCAAATCGGCTCCTCGGAAGGCGGGAACGGATTCGGGCTTTGATTCTGGTTCGTCATAAGATTCCTCGAAGGGCTGTACGGGCTTTCCGCCAAGCAGCAGAAGTTGCTGAATTGCCCACGCCCGAACTTTACCCGAAGCCTTAGCGTGCTCCGCAAGATTTACGAGCAAAGTTTTGACAGACGTGCGGGTCCGTTTTCGTTTCGAACCCGCTCTCTGCCTGCGTTTCTTTCGGGCAACTTTCTCCCGTTCCAACATTTCCTGTTGGGATTCCACAAGATTCATTGTCAATCCGTTTTCCGTACTACTCGGGAATATTCCCCATCGCGCCTGAATCAGTTCCGCCCGCGTAACCGGGATTCATTCCGCTCTGCTGTTGCCCGCGACCATCCTGGTACATCGGGTTTCCAGCACGTTTCGTTCCTGCGCTCGCGAAGTTGGTTTTCTTCTCATAACTTGCGATATGAGTCTTCCCTTTTCTCGCTGCGCCGATTCCGTAGTCACCCTTTTTTCTCGCCATAATTTTTCCTTTGGAATTGGGCGGGCTTTTACACCCGCCCGTTATCCTACACTAACGTCAAGCTGAACGTGGTCAACTGCAAAGTCTCGGTAGTGTCCGAAACAGTGTTAGCAAACGTCGGGGTGAAATTCGCCAGCGGATAATCCGTGGTGTTGTTCTCGCCCGTAATCGGCTCAGTCTGCGACGCAACGTTAAACGCCACGGTAATCGCCGACGCAACGCTGGCAATCACAACCTGCGATCCGCCCACGTACACCGAGGGAGCAAAGCAAGTCAGAGTATTGGCGTTAGCTTCGCCGAAGAAATCCTGGCTGACAATGTAATCGTAGAAAGTTCCGGCAGCCAAAACTCCGGAGTTCACGGCGGTGAAAGTGTTGGTGCCGCTGACGGTCGGGCCGCCCGAAACCGAAGTATTGTACGGGAAAATCTGCAAGCCAAAAGCAATTTCCTGAGTCGCGCCGTGTGCCTTAACCCACCCACCGTAGGTGATATTAAACCGACGACCGTTTAGGTTATTGGAAGGACCCGACACGAGGTTGAAGTTGCCCGCAGTCAAACCCTGCGTTACGCCGTTGGCGCTAACCTGCCACAACTGGGCAGAAGTGCCCGAAGCGGAAGTCATCGCGCTAAAAAGAACTGGAGCCTGATTCTGTACAAAAGACATAAGCTACCTTTCGATTTTCGGGCCCTTGTCAGCGATCCGAAAATATTCGATCATTTTTCTGGCTAGATCGTTCGCCAATGTGTTAGAGTTCCGGGAAATCCATTTGAATTCCACGGGCACTCCGAGCCCCCGAATAGTTTCAGTTCGAAGACGTATATCAGAATCTTTATCAACCGATTCGATGACTTGTTTAGCGTCACCGAAAACTTTTAGCGGGCAGGTACAATCCATTTTCCGTACGAAGGAATCCAGACCGTAGCAGATCGCGTACTTCTCCGCGACTTTAGGCTTAATACCTTGCCCGATCATCCCCCAGCCGCGATCTATTTCAATCTTGTCCTTAAACAGGACGTACCCGAAATAGCCCGTACCGTGCTTGGACGATCCGTCACAGAATAGCGAATACATTTTCAGTCGTTATTATGGGGCGAACCCTCGACGAGGGCATAGCCCAACGGAGAATTAGTGATATCGCCCGCAGGAGTGACAATCTGCCCGCTAGCAAAATCTGCGAATACTTGCCCTTGCGTCGTTGAAAACGACTGACTTGACTGAACCTGCGGAGTCACGGGCGTGTTCGGGAGTGACCAGGTAATAATTGTCGCGGGAAAATTCGGGTTCGCGGTGCTGGATGCCGCTGCGGGCGATGCGGTTCTCGCAGTTGGGATCAAAGCGGCGGGTGTAACGGAACTTATATTTGGCATGATTGCCTCCAGAAAATTATAGAGTCTTAACCAGCCAATTTCGTATGAAGCTCGTACATCATCTCGGGTTTCGTTGTATGGATGGTTATGAGATTTTCCAAACCATACCGCCGAAAACATTCCGGGCAAGAACAACAGAGATATCGCGGGTCATGCACCAAAGGGATACCGTTGGCGGCCAGAATCCTACCCGTGGCCTGATCTTCCGCGCTATTCCATGTCGGGTCCCAAGGCGTATCCACTATCAACTGCATCGCCCGACGACTGATAACATAAGCCGCGCCGCTCGCCCACTTCGAAGTGTTGCTTTCGAGTTCGTATCCGCAGTAATCAACGGGCTGGAAGAATTTCAGGAAGTTACTGATCCGCATCACCACGTCATCATCAATTTTAACTACATGGGTGTAATTTCGATCCACGGCCCATTTGAAAATTGATTTAACCTTGGCGGGTAAGTCGTAATATCCATCCGGAGCGTCCAGCTCAACTAAATTCGGGAGATTAACTTGTTCAGGCCCTTGTCCGACGAAAAACTTAAAATCTACTTTATCTTGAAACTTCTGCTCCCAAGTTTGATACCAAGTTTCATAAACTGCTTCCGAGCGTTGGGTCTGAAAACCGTTTTTGTGGGCTACTTGGTCTCCCGGCGCATACTGGTATTTCCGGCAAGTTGTTAGGGCTAGAAGAACTTTTTGCTCGGCGGGTTCTAGCATATTCGCTCATGCATTTCTTGCAGTATCCGCTCGCCTTCTTTTTAACGCTATCGTGAAATTCTTCTAGGTCAACGAACTTCTGCTCTTTGTTGCACCATTTCAAGTCAGGAGACGGCGGAGGGTTCCGGATATGAGCCTCGCTTAATTTCTTACGAAACTCTTCTGAAAATTTCTTTCCCGTCCAATATCCGGGCTGTCCAAGATGCGAGTCGCGTAACTTCTTTTTAGTTTCCGCAGATGCCTTCATTCCGCGAATATGGGCGGTTCCGCCGAGTGCTATATTCATCCCCACGGAGTCGTCTCTGGCATTTAGACCGGCGATCCACAACATTTCTAAGCTATCAAGTTGTTCAAAAGATTTGATATCAGAAACTAAGGGCTCAATAATGAAACTCTCAAATGGATATTTCCGCAGCGCCCGATATAGATGATTCTTGGCTTGCGGGAGACGACGAGCAGCGATGAACTTTTGGCGGAGATATTTTTGCAGATTCGCCCCGCCGTGCTGCCCGACATAATATTTCCCGTTTATCAGGCAGTGAATTATGTAGATGAACATTTATCCGTTTTCCGTATAGAACTTATGGCATGCTCGGACTTGTTCGGGCGAGAGTTGCGTAATCACCGCAGCATCAGGAAAATATTCCCATACGGGCTTCGATCTTTTTTCGATGCAGGCAGCGTCGGGGCACGAACAACCATGCCCGTATTCGGCTGCAATTCCTCGCCCCGGCTGAATGTACGGAATATCCGTTAACCGGATTCCATGCTTTGCGAGCAAAGTTCCGATGCCGCGATCTTCCGCCCAATCATCGATCCCATCTTCAGCAACGTGGGCCATCGAGCGACGCGACAGCCAATAAGCGCCGCCGCCCGCATAATCTCCGGGCTTTCGGATGCCCGCGTAGTCAGCTTCTACGATCTTGAATTTGCGGAAATTTATGTAGCCGTCATCATCGGCCTTGAGTACGTGATCGTAGCCCGAACGCAAGGCGAACTCAAACATCTTTCGAACTTTTTCGGGCAAGCCTGCGTAGTCGTCGGGAGCATCAAGCTCGATATAGCGCGGGAGATTTACTTCACCGTCACCGCGCCCGACAAAGAACTGCAAATCAATCTTGCCCGCAAATCTCGCGAGCCAATCCCCGTACCAAGTAGACAGAAGCGTCTGGATTCTGTCGTTCGCGCCCGCGAGATGCGCGTGTAACTCATGTTTCGGATACGCGAGAGCGCGACAAGTGACGACCGCGATTAAGCTACGCAAGGCCCTATGCCCAAGGGGATATACTTGACAGTCGAATCCTCGGCTAAGTGTTTCAGATATCGCCAAGGATCGATCACGGTTTTGCCCGAGAAATTTTCTTCCTTGTATTTCGAATCGGGCAGCATGACCACAAATACGTCTGGATCGGGAAGTTCGAGCGGCCAACTGCTGTTCTGCGGAATCTTTCTTTTCTGTAGCTCTCTAGCAAGCGCGACGCCCGCCGATTCTTCCAGCAAGCCCGAACCAATCTTATATTCCCATCCAAGAACTTGGACTACATTGTCCTTGCCTAATTTTTCCACAACATCCGCCAAGTATAAAATCTGTGCCCGATTGAAAGCGTCGATGGTAAGAGGGAAACTTTGCCCGAGCGTTGCCATCGCCCGCGTATCTCTCGGTAAGCACGGACCCCCGTAACTCGTTCCGCCCTTCAACAACTTCTTTCCGATTCGACTATCCAGCCCAATGGCTTCGGAAACAACATCGCAGTCTGCGCCCGCGATATTCTGGCAAACTCTCGCTAACATATTTCCGTAGCTGATCTTCATGCACAGGAAATTATTTACGGCCAACTTTGTAACTTCGGCATTCTGAATCGACATTCGGGCGATTGGTGCGTCCGAAATCTTCTCGTACACCGAACTGACTCGGGCTTCGGTTAATGGGTCGCTAGCGCCGATCAGCACAAAGTCTGGGTTTAAGAAGTCTCGAATAACCGACCCAAGGGCTATAAATTCGGGATTATAACAGAGGCCGAAACTTTCCCCGCATTTTCGCCCGCTATATTTCTCAAGAGTCTCACGAATCGGGCCCCAGGTATCTCCAGGCATAACGGTACTCGTTATGACTACGGGATGGAATGCGGGCTTCGACTTCGCCAACGTTCGCCCGATTTCTTCGCATACGGGCAAGATGTATTCCAAGGAGAACCGCCCGTCAGGATTGCTCGGCGTCGCGGTGACTACGAAAGTTACGTCCGCAAAACGGACTGCTTCGGAAATACTCGTGGTCGCCCGAAGGCGGCTTTTGTTCTCGGTCAGTAATTCTTGCAATCCGGTTTCGGATACGGGCGCAATGCCGAAGTTTATTGCTTTGACTTTCTCAGGGTCAGCGTCGCAGACCAGAACTTCGAAGCCCCTGGACGCGAGCGCGACCGCCATCGGACTCCCGAGCTTACCTGCACCGATGATGCCGATTCGACTAACCATTGCGGGCGATCACCTGTTGTTCGATCCACGGATAAAGTTCTTGAAGGGACTCGTCCAGAGTAATCTCGGGCGACCACCTGAGAACTTCCTTGATCCGGTCGTTGCAACTATTTCTTCCCCGCACCCCTGTTGGTTTAGAAAGGTCGTGCCGAGTGTTGATCGTCTTGCCGGATATTCGAGCGACCCTGCTGACCAACTGATTAACCGTCACGAGTTCGTCGGTTCCCAGGTTGAGAGGATAATGATAATCCGAATCCATTAACCGTACAAGACCTTCGCAGCAATCTCGAACGTTCATAAACGAACGGGTCTGTTCGCCATCGCCCCAGACATCAATTGTATCACCATCTTCGGCTTGCGCGATCTTCCTACAAATTGCTGCGGGGGCTTTTTCTTTTCCGCCGTCCCAAGTTCCGAGCGGACCCACAACATTGTGAAACCGAACTATACGCACATCAAGATTATAGTCTTTTCCGTAGTAACCCGTCAAAAGCTCAGAGTACAACTTTTCCCATCCGTATCCGGGTTCAGGGTCAGCAGGAAAAGCATCTTCCTCTTTCAGAGGAGAAACATTAGCATCATCTTGTTTGCCCGCCGGATAGATGCACGCGCTAGATGAGTACAGATATTTTTTGACTTTGTTTACTCGGGCGGCTTCGAGCATGTGCGCGTTAATCAACACGTTATCGTGAGCAATCTCGGCGACGTGGGACGTGATCCAGCCAATTCCGCCCATTGACGCGCTCAACTGCCATACAAAATCTACGCCGTCAGTAGCCCGTAAACAATTCTGATATTCGCGAAGATCGGTAATCAAGAATTCATCAGCGGGCGATTCGTCATATTCGGGGTATTTCAAGTCAGCAACCCGAACCCAGTGCCCGTCCGTCTTAAGTCGCTTCGCGAGCCACGAGCCTATAAATCCGCCGCCCCCACAAATCAGACTCTTTGTCATACCGTCGCCTCAACTAACCAATGCCAGCCCAGCCAAGCCTCTAATTTTTTGAACAGCCAATCGGGGCAGATATTCCAAGGGAAAGCTAACTTGTATTCGTAACGCTTGTAAGACTCCACATCCCACTTGAAGATATGGGCTTTGTACATTTTCCGTACGTGAAACCCGTTTCGCTCAAGCATCGCCCGCAACTCTTTTTTCGAGTAGACGTGAGTTATCGGGCATCCGGTCTGCGCTTCTGAATATCGGGCGACCAACTCGTCGAACTTCCAGAACTGCCCGTGCCCGTACTTCAGCAGAATCCAGAGGCTCTTAAACGAATACTTGTTGTACACCATCAGCTTCAAAGTTCCGTTCGGGCGAAGCAGAGGTTTAGCTTCTCGCAAAATCTTTTCAGGATTCGGGGAGTGGTGAATCGATCCGAAAGCATAAACAAGATCGTAGAACGCGCTCGCCCTAACCGGACTATTGAAAAAGTTCTCGGCGTTTATTTCCCAGAAATCGATATCGACGTTTGCCAGTTCCGCTCGCTTACGGGCAATCTTGATGGATTCTTTGGAAAGGTCTGTTGCGGTTACTTCGGCGTGCGCTTGCGCGAAGTTGATCGCGTCCGTTCCGATTCCGCAACCGATCTCAAGAACTTTTTTTCGTGTCCATTTTCCGAACTCGGCGAAGCCCGGAATATGAGGCTCGACAAAGTATTTTCGATCCTGAACTTCGAAGTGATATTCCAAAGTGTCGGTCGGAAACTCGGAATGCCGGATATTACACGGGCGAGCGTTCCAATAATCGCGAACCGAATCTATTGTCTGTAGGGTCATAGTCGTGCTGTTTTAAGAATATTAGCGGGCAACGCTTGGCCCATCGAATGTTCAAAGAGGATTGCCGATCCTGCCGCAGGATACGGGATATTCAACTTCCCGCGAACTTCGGCTTCTACTTCATCCCGTAACCGGACAAGCTCAGGAGCCGAGAGATAATCGGTCCAGACGAAAGCCTTGTATTCTCCGGGCTTCCCCTTGTAGTATCCGACTTCCGCGTTCGGGTCGGTGTTTTCCATGTACAGGGCATCGCCGTTAAACTCGTATCGGTAAACAGGTTCTTTTACCAATACCGCGTTATCCCAATATGGGGTTCCGGGATACGTCGTGATTACCGTGCAATCGAAGTCGTCGGGCTTTTCTGCGAGTAGCCAATCACGGGTTGCGAGGATCGTTTCTTCGCTCTCGCCCGGATGCCCGAAACTCATTAAAGCTTTTACTTTCAGCCCGTACTTGTGGGCCGTTCGAAGCATCCGTGTGTTATCTTCGAGCGATGCCTTCTTGTTGATGTTCTTCAGGATTCTCGGGTGAGCGGATTCAAATCCGCAGAGCAGCCAACGGAAGCCTGCGTCGTACATCGCCTTCGCTTGTTCTTCGTTGAACAACTCCGCCTTGACAAACCCGCGAAGCCGCCAGTCAATGCCCGTGGCTTTAATCTTCTGGCAAAGCTCGACTAGACCCTTGTTGACGTTCAATTCGTCGTCGTAGGCCATAAGCCCGCGAAGCCCGTACTTCTCGTTGATCGCGAGCATCTCGGCGACTACGCTGTCCGCCGTCCGGCTTCTGATCCTGCGAAGCATCGGGGAGAATCGCCCGCCGCAGAAACCGCATTCGAAAGGGCAGCCAAGTTGAAACACCGCGCTCGTAGCTTTCTCACCGTCTACCGTGTAATGGTAGCTAGCCATGTCCACTAAATGTCTTGCGGGCAACGGTGACTCAGAAAATTCTTTCGAAGATACCCACAAATCCGATTTCGGATCGTCGGCGTCAATCAGCCCGTATTCACGGATTGCCCGAAAGATTGATTTCTCGCCATCGCCCGCAACAACGGTATCGAAGTTCTGCATCAGGAAATCCAAGGCGGCGAGCGCCCGTTGGTTTCCTCGTTTTACCGCCGCATGGACTAAGGTCGGATGCGGGCCACCAAGAATCGTCTTGCCCTTTAGAACTTTTCTGATTCTAACTGCTGCGGGAATCTGAGGCGTAGTTGCCGTTATCGCGAATAGCTCGCAGCCTTTATAATCCGCTGCCGCTTCTTCGTAGTTCGCGACGCCCGTTAAATCCAGGTGATCGATTTCCCAGCCCGCTTGCTCAAGAACCGCGCCGATCTTCAGAATTCCGAGACTGACGAAAACTCTTTGATCGAGAAGAAATCCGGAAGGCGGGGTTACGAGACAAATCTTGCCCTTGCTAACCTTCGGAGTTCCTTCTATTTGAACGAGCATCCATTTTCCGTACTATAACGGGCGGTGGTAGGCTTGCGCTTCGGCGGGCGACATCATGCTTACTTTTAGTTTTTCGTACCAAGACCGTAATCGAAATGCTTCGTAAGTTCCCATGATTATCCCTTTGTAAACCAGAAACATCCAGCCCCTTCGTCTTCATCTGCCGTAATCGCGGGGTCTGCGTTTCTTATGAATCTATACGGCAAATCACCCGGAATGAACGAGAATTCTTTCAGACGCAAGTCCGAGAACAACTCCGTAACTTTCTGGTACGAGTAAATCCGATGGGCGTTGAATGCGAGTTTAGGGCGTCCAACGGGCAAGACTAGCAGCAAGTTTCCACCCGCAGCCAAAGATCGGCTTAATTCTCGGGCGGCCTTCTGGTCGCCGTACGGATCAATTGGGTCGCCGTATCGCCCGAGTCCTGCGTGTTCCATCGCGTGCATGCACGAGAGAGAATCTATAGAATTGTCCGCAAAACGGAGATCAGTCAAGGTCTCTACTGCGGTATTGATGCCCGGAAGTGGTATCGTCATCGGGCGAATATCGCAAGCTATAATGTTTACGAACGCGGAGGCAATCGTCACGAAATACGAACACGACCCGATATCGAAATGGCTTTCGGGTTTGGTCTCGGCCAAGATTCGGGCGGCCCAACCCACGTGAAGCAAATATCTGTGGTTGTACGTTACCTGAACCCCGGAATCGTCCAAACACGGAACAAAATCCAAAGCATTAAGCGTGATGCTGGAATCGCCCGCAGCCAACCGAGAGAACTCAACCAAGTCCCGCGTGTAGTCGTTTTCGTGCATCAGATTTCGTACGTCTTAAAAGCGTAAGTCGGGAATCCCCAATTTGGCCCGTTTTCTTTTCCGTGCGGAGTTGCGTCGCTCCACGCCGGGCAATGTCGCTCGTTATGCGAATGACTCAGGTGGAACGTAGGTTCGGGTAAGTAAATCTGTTTCCATCCCCGAGCGGCGGCCAAGTACACGGTCTCGCCGTCCGAAGTAACGGTGTAATCCCGCTCCGGGTGCCCGTGCATCTCAAACCAGTTCTTTCGGGCCATCAGAAAGAAGTCGCCCGACTTGTTGAAGTGCAGGGGCTCAACCCTGCCGATTGGAGGAGGGTACGTAAACTTCCCTTCCACATCGGGCTTTACAAATCCCGGATTCCCGTTGGGCTTTCCGTTGACGAGCGACTCACAAGCCCGATGAACCTGAAATACTTTCCCGTCTCGGACATCGTAACTATCCGTTCGGTAGAAAGCGTTGGGCTCAAGATTCTTTAGCCGAAGGAGCAAAGCCTCACTGTAGATATTATCAGGATTCGCGGACAACACGTACTCGCCCGTTGCCCGCCTGATGCCAACGTTCTTCGCCCACATTTCCCAGAAGACTTCTCGTCTCGGGTTAGGAACCAGATTGTGGACCAATTCCGGGACTTCAATAAATTTTACGGGCAGTGTCTTTCGCTGCCAGTTCAGAGCGTGTGCGACTCGGGGCGCGTCTACGGGCGGATTCCATTCAACAAACGTAATGTCTGCGTCAAGCCCGATCTTAGCTGCCAACAGAAACAGGTTGTCGATGCACGCCTGCGTCCGGCCTATGAAGTCGCCACCGTATCCGCGATTGTTGCATGCAAAAACCCAGCTTAGGTAACTCATAGGCGAACCCAAGTCGAGCAAGGGATTTCTGACCCGTCATGCGGGCTCCCCGCAGGGAACCAGTGGCGCGGGGCCACAACAATTTTGTCGGGACTAGGATTTAGCCATGCGGCCCACCACGCGAAAGACGAATTCGGAATAATGGCGTGTTTACAAAGCCGCATTAAAAAATTATCTTCGTGTTCCGTCCCGTTATCCGTTTTCCGTACTTCGTGGTCGGGTTGCTCAATTACTCCCGTCGTGTTGTGATCTACAAAAGTTACGGGGTAATTAAAGACTTGGATATTCTGCTTACACCACTCAATGTCGTCAGAAAAAACGAAGAAGTGCGGGCTAGGGATTCGGGTTGCAATATAACTGGCCGCTCGCTTGTAATAATCGGGGTGAACTAGCCCATGGTATACAAGATTCTTCTCAGTCAGCGTATCCGTTCTTCGAATGTGTAGGAAAACAGAATCGCTGTTTTCTATTTCTCGGGCGACCGATAACGACTTCGCGCTCGGATAGTACCGAAGAGTCAGGTCTTTCCGAACTTGATCTTCTACCCCTACGAGATATTTTTCATTCTGCCAATAACCCGTAAACGTTATGTCTTGATCGTACTTTTTTAGGAACTCTGGGTGAAATCGCAAATTGCCTTCTTGAACGAACTGCCCACGAATCGGCCCAAGTTCAATCTTGGTATTAAATCGGTCCAGAACATACGCCCGCTGGGGGTTATGATCGAACCACGAACATTCAAGGAGGACTTCGTTACTGAGGGCCTTAAGTGCCACAGAGAAAGCATACTGAAATGCTTGATTCCCGAATCCACCGCAAGTTCGTATCGTAACGGCCATGACTATATTTTATGGCTGCTTTTCGTGTTGTGGATGGCGATCCTGTCGAGCAACCCGTCCATCTGTTCTTGCAGACGTAGAACTTCACCTTCCAAGTTCTCTACCCGCTGGGTCAGAGAAAGCTCGACAAACTCTTTTGGAAGCCCGAGAGTTTCTTGGACTGTCGGCCAATCTACGGGCAAGAGATTGTACTGCTCGGGCGGCAATCCGCGACCTTGCAACGGGAGGCTGTCCGTTTCCTGTACAGGATCGTAAGTCTGGAACGGGTCGCCCGTAAAGCCGAATGGCGGCGGAACGTTTACCTCTCGCGGGCGAAGTGTTTCAAGGGTGTTCGAAGCCCGAGGACCTCGGTAGGGAGTAGGCACTTCTTGCCCGTCTTTCAGAATAGTATCTTTATATTCGTTCATAAATTTTTTAGTTCTGCGAGCCCGCTAGCAAAATATGAATCACCCATTGCAGACGCTCGATAACCGCGTATTCGTAAGCCGCGACGCCCGTAACCGCTAAAACATAGACTGCCAGAATTCATCCCGCAAGCTTGGTCATTTTACAACCTCGGCTGAGAACGCTTTAGCTCGGGCAATGTCTTCGGGCTTGAAGTTCAGAAAATACACGAATCCTAAATCCATGCTCACGCCCTCTCGGGTTTGCATCTGATCGCCCGAAAGCACGGCAACGAGAATTCCAGAAGTATTGAAAATGCCTGCGCCTGACTCGCCCGGAAACGCTTGGATATCAATCAGGATTTTATCGGGCTCGCCTTCTCCCATCGCGGCGGCCATTGATCGATCAACCTTGAGGCCCGCAACGTATCCCTTCTGGTAAATGTCTTGCCAGTCTCCCGGATTCCCTATGGTAAAAACATCGTCCGTAACCTGCAAAGACTTCTGGTCTACTTCGACGTAATCCGCGAACGTCACACCCTTCAGGAGCAGGATCGAATGATCTTGCCCGTCTCGGATTCGGGCGATCACCGTGAACGGCCCGTCTTCGCCCCGGATGTATAGATCGTCGGTCGGAAGCTCGCAGTGCGTTGCGGTCAATAGCGCGTGAGGCCCGATTGCCGTGGCGGAACATCGGGAGCCTTCAGCAATCGTTGCCTGCCCGATTTGATAACTTGCTTTATGCGCCTTAATGATTGCGGGTGAGATCGCGAACGCGGGCAACGATAAACCGAGAACTACGAGCAGCAGAAACTTCTTCACGGGCTACCTTGGGTACAGGGCATTCATTTTCGCGGTACCCGAAGGTTCCCCTGCTCCGCGTCATATTCGTACTTGGTTCCAACCCGGTGAATCGCCCGTTGCCGGGAAGTGTCTTTTTAGTCGGCATCTTCGCGGGCGACGACCTTAGCTTTGCGCCATTGACGGCCAAAGCCGTAAGGCTGAAAAACAAAACTTTCGGGGGTCTGCACCTATGCGTCGCCCTTTTCGGGCGACTTTTCAGGCCGGGGCTGTTAGCCCGCAAGACCCCCTACTGGCCCGTGATTTACGGGCGATTGGGAAGATTTGTTCCCACACAGCAACCTTCAGATCGTATCAAGCGTTCTCGACGGTCAAGTTCTTCGATGGTCAGTGTTTCTAGATCGGCGTCCATAATCTCTTTGGCCGTCTTCCTGCTCGTATGGATCAGTTCATTTCTACGGGCAAGTTGTTCGGGCTTGTAGTCTTCTACCCAGATTGGTTGCTCAACGCGCATTAGTCAACCATTCCAGAAAGGATTTATGGCAACCCGAACACAGCTCAATATCGAACTCCACGGGGCCTTCGGTTCCCCACATTTCTGGATCAACGTCTTCAAAGACGGTTGAGAACAGCAATTCTGTCTGTCTCTTTTTGTGGCACCGGGCGCATCGGGACTTTTTCAAATTAAAACCAGCTTACTTATAGGATTGACTTCTTTTCAATTTTTCGTCAAACCGCCAACTGGTGGGCGGAACTTAAAGCACAGGTAACTTGGGAGTGCGTGTCTGCTTTGTACTCTCGGCAAGACGGGCACCAATTTTTAAGAACTTTTTCGGGCATGGTGATGGTCGAGTGGATAGAGTAAGTTTTCTGCTGTTGTTCGCAGAATGCTCTGTCCCGAGAGTTCTTCAAATCGGTCAGATTCATTGCTCGTCCTCCGTCATATCGCAGTCTACTGCTGCGTCTGTACCGCAGTGCTGGCAGCGTAGGAACCAACTGTTGTCTTCCACGGACCCTTCAACCCAAGATAGCTTGCCCGAACCGCATTCTGGGCATGTTTGGGTTTCGCGGGCAACTTGCTCTCGGTATTCACCCCCGCCGTGGATCGTATCGTGGGAAAGCTGAGTCTTACGGGCACCGGAAGCCAGCCCATCTTCCGCAAGTATCTTCTCCCATTTGGCTACTTCCTTGTTGCGGGGTTTGGAACTGATCCCCTTAGAATCATGCTCGGCAATCATTTCACTGATTGCGGGCGTTGAAGCCGAGGCCAATCTTTTAGGCGAGATACCGATACGCTTCGCTATCCGAAGCAGAACGTCTCTTTCTGTCTCTAGCTCGATCATTTAGTCCCGTCTAAAAGGAGTACCAACATGGTTACTTGTCACCATTTCTCTTTAAGTATTTGATAACATTGTTGATACTGTCGAGACTTCCGCCGACTTCTTCCGAGACTTCCCGAGCAGACATGCCTACACGCCAATAAAGATAGGCTATCCTGTACCTCCGCATGGCGGGCCCGAAGATTCTCATTTTGAGCTTCTTGTCGCTGTTGGCCCAAGTAGGAACGTTCTTTCGCGGGCGTCTGATCTTGCGGACTTGGAACCCATCGGGTATCCAATTGCCCTTAAACTCCTGAGAAGATTCGTCAAACACTGCTTGTCCGCTTTCCGTACAAAATTTAGGCGGGCAACGGGCGGCTGATTACCGAACGTTGCCCGCCATCCGAAAGATACAGCAAAACTAGATTACCAAAGATTGATTACTTTGTCAAGCCTACTTCTTCTCCTCGGGCTTCGCGATCTTGATGACGCCCGGAACCTGACCTACGGGCGACCCCGGCGGGGCCTGGACGAGCATAACCTGCGTCGCCTGAATCTGGATTACGATGTGCGGCGGAAGGATTTCGCCCGAAGGCTTGCCGTCAAGAGTGATTCCACGAGCAATCGATCCGTCGTCTATTTTCTGGATTACGCCGATAATGTGATCGGGCTTCAAGGATATAGCATCGCCCGTAGCGAGTTCATTGCCGATAAAGTCTAGTATTTTCATGCAGTTACCTTCCCTTGTGGTTTGTTAATATCATATTCTTCAAGATAATGACAGTAGTCTTCGGGAGGATATTCTTCCTTCAGGAATCTCTGGCGGGCCTCGGCAGTCTCTTTATCCGTCCAGATGGAATCGATCTCGTTCCCCTCCCACGCGGGCCCGTAACTAACTGCCCACAGTTTCATGGAGTTACCCTTTCTTCGAACTTTTTGACGTAACTCCGGATGCCGCGCCTCCGGCGCATACTCGGCAAATAGTTGCGCCCATCTGACGAAGGTGAAAGTGTCAAAGAATCTACCTTCTTTCGAAACTTTGGACTCTAGCCATTTGTGAGCTGCCTTATACTCTGCGGGCGTGTACAGCTTCTTGTCTGTCATCTCAACCTCACAAATTCCGCGATAGATATTCTACCGCTAGCTCGAGTTCGCCTACAGCTTCGTCTGAATCTTGGCAGACTTCCTCGACATCCGCGACCAAAGCCCGAAGCTTGTCCCGCGCGTCGGCAATGACTGCCTGGTGCTTCTTGATTGCGGCAATAATGGTTAGCTTCGTCAGCGGTTTGCGCGTGTCACTCATCTCAACCCCCGTATTGGTCATCCCAGCCTTCGTTGCGCGTGTCTGTCATCGGGTTCCTACACATTTCTTTACAATTACAAAACTTTACGAATGGTGGACGGAACGTCGAGGCGTGCCCGACCTAAACTACTGGCTAGTTCCGCCCGTAGAAGCAGAGTACCAGAGTCGCGAGCGGTTGTCAAGCCCATGCCGTTAAGGGACGTTTTGTGGCCTGTAAGAGACGGATAAGGGACTTTAGCGTGCCGGAAGCAAGCCCCACCCACCTATTTGAAAAGAAGGTACTTAGAATATTTTTGCTACCCAAGCATAGGCCGCGAATGACTAGGGGCGGTGGGGTAGAGCGCCCGGTGGCATCTCCAAGATAACAATCCTTTTACCCAAGGGACCCTAAAGTGGTACACGCCAAAACTGTCTCCTCGATCCTGGTGCGGTCTGGGGTGTACTCCGGCGCTTCGGGCTTGCAATCCGCACATTCTAATCGGGTTAGAGGATTCGTTGGAATTTGTTGTTGAGTAGAAAACTCAACAGAAATTTCTGGTGGGAAATCGTGGCCGCTAATGGGGTCAAGTGGGAAATTGAAATCGAGCGTGGCTACTGTGTGCCATACAGTATTACTTTGGTAATCAGGCTTTAGCGGGCAAGTGTCGGGCCTTGCCTCAGAACGAACCAAACTAGGTATTCGATATTGCAAACGCCTCTAGCTCGCTGCAAGCATCCAAAGGGATCATCTTGCGCGTCTAGCCATTTGGTTATTATCTCCTTATCTTTCGCTGTCATGTACTCGTTTACGGGCTTCGGGCTATTCATTTTCCGTATTCCTCTGGCGCAGGCAGCGAATGCACGGTCCAAACTCGCCCTGATGATCCGTTGTTCGCTGGCATCGCTCGCAATATGCTTCCCGCTCGATTACCATAAAGTCTGACATCGTGTATTCTTCACAGCGCTCATGTTGCATTCGGGCGTCCAATCTTATACGGAAAACGAACTGTCTAATCTATTGATTACGGGCAAGTTGCTTCTGTCTAACCACGTATTGCAAAGCCTCGGACACGTTCTTCCATCCCGATTGCTCGCACAGGTCTCGGACTCGGTTTACCAGCAGATACCATTCTTCGGGCGTGAGTATTGGATAGTCTTTCGGGTTTGGTTCGGGCATAATCCTCTTTCCGTACAACGGGAAAAATGCCCGCAGATTCACTAGGTCTGCGGGCTTATGCGCTAACAGGGTAAACTTTTCAATCACTTACGGGCGGAAAACCGCTCTTTAGCAAGTACATGAACAGCGTTTACTCCGATAGGCGTCAAGGTCACGATATAACTCAGTCGATGACGCCCGCGCAATGCCTCTGGGATAACCTCAAGATCATAAGTGACAAGCCCGAGGGATGATAAATGCTCTATTGTCTTAGCTTTGCGGGCTTTGTAGGCAATGGTTTGATAGGGAATTTCGCTCTTAGCAAACAAATCATCTAGCATCTTGATCTGAGGTCCAGTCAATTTGTCCAGCATTTCTCCCCCTAGTACTTCTTGCCGTAATTTGTCAACCATTCCCCAAAGTCTTTAATCGTGGGCTCGGACGTGTCTATTCCGTCCAAAATACCTTTCTTTTCGGGCGTCCGATGCCCGCAAGCTGCGATCAAGAAGCATAGAATCAGAAACATTCCGTAGGTCATTAGCGTCTCGCTCCTTCGGGCGAATTGTGCTCAACTAATCCAGTTTCCGAATCCCAAACTTGCCCGTATCCAAGCTTCCACGGGCAGCCAAGGATTGTCTTAGCGCAAGACATGCACATCGGCTCGCGCCATCCCTTGGCAATTTCCTGATGGCTCGCGTAATTGCCCATCAATTTGCACTTTGGGCAGGTTAGCGACATCCCAGTAAAGGCCCGAATCTTCATGTCTGTATATTAGCACCTAGCTCGCCAAAGTCAAGTACATTTTCCGTATAATCGCAAGTCATTGATTTTCGGGCGATTATAGGTCTTGACGCTGTACAGATAACGGATTAGACTCCGATCATGGTTGCCCGAATAGCAAAATCTGTCAAGTTTTATGACATAAAAACGCATTTGGTCGGATTCGGGCAGAATGCGGGCGTGTGGATAGTCTGTAACCTATTGAAATTGTGGATTCTGATAGGCTATGGCATATCCCGGCTTGGGACACATTTCGGAGTTGCAAAGGCAGACCGCATCAAATAGTCTTGGATGCGAAAGAGCGGTATTTTGTGTTTTTCTATCCAGCCTAACAGCATGTTACACGGGTTACACAAGAGTCCGCGAATTATGCCGGAAGAGTGAGAATGGTCAATATGCGGCGAGTGCAGATGTGCAGCACAAAGCAAGCATCTAGATTGCTGCTCGGTGAGCATGGTGTCAACATCTTCGGGAGTAAGCCCGTAGGTCTTCTCCAATCGGCGCTTGCGGGTATGGAATCGCTTGACGGCGGGCGGCGAAGATACCCTACAATCCGCACACGTAGGTTTCGAGGCAGGTTTGAGCGTACCGCATTTGGGGCAGTTGTTTAGTGGCATATTATGTTAACCATTGTACCATAAATTGTCAGTTTTGTCAAGGGCTTACTGATTCTAAAGGCTTTAAGTTTGGTCTCTTGGTTGCAAGATACATTGCAAAGCCCGCAAGGGCAGAAAAGAGGCCGAACATGAGACCACAAGATCAAGACAGGTGGGATGAAACACGGGTTTCAGTAATTCTCAAGACTTCGGAGCCCGAAGGTGTTTATGTTCCGTACTGGCAAGGTGAAGACGATTTCGAGCAGGCGAGGAGATAATATGTCGATGACCAAAATTGATACGGGCAAAATGCACGAAGCTTACGAGCAGATGACAAGCGACGATCAGCGGGCAATTGATAAGGCTTTCACGGCTGCCCGCACTGCTCTGATCGATAACGGGCTTGGACACGTCGCAAACGATGACCGAGCAGAAGAACTGGTCGCTGCCATCGCCTATTACGTTATCAGGAGCAAACAATGAGAACGAAGATTTTCAGACCACGCGGAATCGAAGAAGACGGGCTCAAGTATTATCAAGAGCAGGACAAGCACGGTGATTACGTTTCGATTGACCCGAGCACGGCTGATTATTACCGTCAAATCGGGCAACCTGGGAAGCTAGAAGCCCGCGCAACGTGCATTGCTGGTAGTGTTTCTAGCGTCTGTACCACGAGCGTTACACTCCAATGGCTGCAAAAGCATTGCCATCGTGTACGGAAAGCGGATATTCCCGCCAACTGGCTAGAGGTTCTGTGAATTCCGCAACCAGAGACTTACTAACGCGGTCCTTCGGATTACGGGCGATCTTGCTTGGACGCCCGAGAATCAGAACGATCCACAGCAGCCCGAAAGACCTAGAGTTTTGGTTCGGGCGATTGGACAAGTTTCAGGCAGAAACGCCCGCATGGGCTGAAAATATTTGGCTCGCGGGCTTCGAGTGCATGATAGAATCTAGTCGATAACGGAGGATTTATGAAGACGAAATTGGCCTTGCTCGCCGCTCTAGCGGTATCGAATTTGCTCTGGTTTAACTATTACGGGCAACTGTCCCGCGATTACGACCGAACAGATGCGTATCGGCAATGGTCGGATTCAATCATCAGCGAGCAGCCGGATTCGCTCGTCTACAAAATACGGAAAACGTATATCGGCGAAGCCCGTGTAACATGTTTAAATGGTGGAGATGCCGCAATTAGGCCCTTGGATGAATTCGGGCAGATTATCGTTAGCTGTGGCAAGTAATCGCCAGAATGTTACTCGGGTTACTTGCCCGAAAACAAGCCTTCCCCTAGACTGAGACTCGGAGGTTTTTATGTCAATGTCTTGGGTTACAAATGACGCGGTTTACGTGCAGGATGCGCTGCGAGAGTTCAATTTCAGGCAGCCTGCGTACACAAAGCCAGCAGAGAATTTCGGGCAACTGTCGCCCGAGAATCAATCTTGGGTTTTGATGCGGGCAGCCGAGCTTAAGACCGAGGCAGCCCGATGACCGAGAAAATCCTAAGCTTCTGGTATTGGCTCGAACAGTGGAGTTTAATCTGCTTTGCGGGCTGGGCGTTGCTTGCGGGTTTGGATTGGCTGTTTGGCAAAAATCGGTACAACCGATGACACTTTCGGGCAACCTGTCCGTTTTCCGTATTGTTGCCCGATGAAAACAAAAGACTTAGGTTTGGAGAGACAGTTGCAAGATAACAAGTGTAAGTCAAATCACACAAAGAGGCCGAAACAATGCAAGCATACAGCGATCCAAAACGAGCGAGCGATCCTTACAGCCTGCCCGATGTGGAAGTATTCGAGCTAACGGCAGAAGAGGCCGTCCAGCAGGATGAGGATTTGATGTGGGATGCGGGCAAGCGATTCCCGCTAATGCACATGAATTCCCGCGATAGGGACAAGGCTATTGAGTGGGCAATCGAAGAATCAGGCACGACTGGCGGGTGGTTCTGGTGGACGTGTCTGCCTGGATGTATGCCCGATAGTTGTGCGTTTGGCCCGTTCAAAACCCGCAAGGAAGCTTTAGCAGATGCGCAAGAGAATGCCGACGTAGACGAGGATTCGGGCGAGTAAGCAAACCCAGTACAGAAAACGGATTACGGGCGATAGCCCGAAACGATCGGACCAGACCTTTAAACGGAGGAAAATATGTCACAGAGAGACCGAAACGAATTCGTACACTTTTTCATGAAGTATGCACCGTTATCGTTGGAAGAGAAGTACGGCAGTCTTCGGAATGCCGCTCTAAAACTCATGCGATACGCTGCCACTCACGTTCGGATTGAGGCCGAGCTAACCAACGGCTACAAGGATCATGCGGGCAATTGGGACTTCGCCCGAACACAAAAGGCTATTGCCAAGCGTAATCGGATTGATGCCAAGATGGAAGCAATTGCGCCTATCGTTTACGGTGCATTAACCGTCAGTGTTCGGATGGGCAATCGGGAATTCTACATTCCTGCGCGAGGATAACATGCGTAAAACGATCCTGCTCCTTCTCACGCTAGTCATGCTGGTTAACTTCGGGTTTGCTTCGGGCGTCCGCCGTCATTCGGGTGCCCGAAGATCAATCCGGAAAACGTACACGATCCATAAACCTGCCCGTAGACATCAGAGGAGATAACATGAAGTTTGAAATCAAAAATCGTTGGACAGCAGAAGTAATTTTCAGTTCGGATTCCGTAGATTTGCGGGCGTCCGTAACTGCGGCAGTCAAAACTGGGGCGGACTTGCGGTCGGCGAACTTGCGGTCGGCGGACTTGCGGTCGGCGGACTTGCGGTCGGCGGACTTGCGGTCGGCGGACTTGCGGTCGGCTGACTTGCAGTCGGCGAACTTGCGGTCGTCGGACTTGCACTCGTCGGACTTGTAGTCGGCGAACTTGCG